>Ga0160451_100046_pt1 | contig 126009 bp, 83 predicted proteins | sample HID1975M_E1MG_FD_108270 | JGI IMG/M metagenome (GOLD analysis project Ga0160451, IMG submission 108270) | Enriched soil microbial communities from UW Madison campus, WI, USA - HID1975M_E1 MG | ecosystem: Environmental > Terrestrial > Soil > Unclassified | place: USA: Madison, Wisconsin... | reverse complement strand
GATGGCAGAAACCACTACACCGGTCATGACACCCGTATTTTCTGAACTGGCCTGCAACTTTACATCCACGCTGGTGGCATTATTGTCGGAAGTTTTTACATTGAGCACTCTGTCTTTTTTGTAACCGACATAGGATATCAGCAAGGTGTAATTACCTGCAGGAACAACATTGAGCCTGTACTCTCCTTTCTCATCGGTGGTCGTATTGAAATTTATCCCTTCAATGCTCACGGTAGCGCCTACGAGGGGATCGCCATTTTCAAAATCAACGACCTTGCCGGTAATGGCGCCCGGCAAATCTTTTTTTTCTGCTATCTTTTCTCCTGCCTTCACGATTATATTACTGCCTACTACGGTAAACAGCAATCCATATTTCTTTTCCAACAGGGACAACGCTTCTCCCAACAACATACTATCGGCTTTAAACGAGGGAATTAGAATGGGCAGTAATTGTTCCTTCGCATAGGTAAAGCTGTAGCGGCTTTGTTTGTCCAATGCTTCAATAACCTGCAAAGCGTTGGTTTGGCTAAGGTCGATGGTTATTTTCTCTGTCAATGCCGCGTGTTGTGCGCTCGCGGGCAGGGCACCCAGCAGGCCCATGCAAATAATGAGCAGCCAATGGCGCTTTCTTACTACACTGCTTTTTTTGTCTTTAAGCAGATTTGGTTTAAAATTGCAGTTCATACTAATGCTTGTATTTATACAGGTGTTTAAAAGGAGGTGTTCGCAGCACTTCCTTTTGTTTTTATGAAAACGCTTATTGAATGATGATCCTGCCGTCTTTTGCCTGGTATTTCAGATCGTGCAGGAGCAGGATATTGACCAGCGCATCTTTCCAGCCGATGTTGCCAAATGAGGCGGTGATGGTTTTCCCTTGTAATGCTTGTTTATTGTATTGTATCTGCAACTGGTAACGCGATGCCAATCTATCCAACGCTTCGGTGAGGGGGATGCTGTTGAACACCAGGCCTCCACGGGTCCAGGCGGTTACATCTGTGGTATAATGGTTGGTAGTAAATTGCTGAGTGGCTTTGTCGTAGAAAAGTATTTGCCCTGGTAATACCAGGTTGCGCTGTGCGGGATCCTTTGCAGGCGAGATGGCTATTTTACCTTCGGTGAGTGCCACGCGTATTTGCGCTTCTGCTTCACGGGCTTCCACGTTCAGCGCGGTACCCAGTGCGCGGGTTTCTATCTGCCCGGTTTGTACAATGAAGGGCCTGGTGCTGTCCTTATGTACTTTAAAGTAACCCTCTCCTTTCAGTAATATGCGCCTTTCCTGTTGATTGTACACGGCACTGTATTCGATGGAGGAGTGTGTATTTAATATTACCTGTGTACTATCGGGCAAAAGCAGGTGCCGGATTGTATTGTCATTGTTGATAATAACGGGGCTGCCGGCGATCTCTCTTTTACGGTTGTTGAAGAGTGTCAGCCAGCCGGTGAGCAAAAGGCCGATCAACAATCCGGCCGCTACGGCATAAGGCTTCCATACAAAACGGCCTTTCACCACAGCAGTGGTTTGGATATTGGATACAATGTTGTTCCATATCCTATCTCTTGCATCATCGGTTTCCTTTGTGGTAAAGGACTGTTTGTTTTCCCGCGCATCAATGTCCCACAACCATTTCCAGAAGAGTGATTGTTCTTCGGTGCTTGCTTTACGCTGGGAAAATTTCCTGAAGAGCTGGTCTAATAATGATCTCTTTGGTGGCATACACACAGTAATTCCACCGGGGAAAGGAATGGGGGAAGGCTTGTATGTTAACTTAATATGAACTCTCCAGGGCCTGCAAAAAGAGCGGCAGCAGCAACACACTTGCCGGATACTCTGCTCCTGCTTTGCGCAGACGGACCATGGCAATCTTCAGGTGTGTTTTGACGGTTTCGGGTGAGATATTCAACTCATCAGCAATGCCCTGGGTGGTATACTGCCCATAATGTTTAAGGGAGAAAACGGTTCTCATTTGCGGGGGCATGAGGGCAATTGTCTGGGTGATGATGTCCTGTAGTTTTCCGTATTCATTTTCAAATTCGGCGGGGGTGAGCGCTGTGGAAGTGGAAGCAGCAATGTTTTCCAGCAGCAGGGCAAAGTCGTCGTAATGTTTTTGCCGGAAACCTTTCTCGCGAAAATATTTGAATACTTTGAGGTAGAGGCAGGAGATGAGATAGGTCTTGAGGGTCGTTGTTAATACAAGGGGCTTCTTCTTATGCCAGAGGTCGATAAAAAGTTCCTGCACAATATCCTCTGCTTCAGCGGCATCGCCGGTTTTCTTCATGGCCAGTTGCCAGAGCAGGCTCCAGTAACGGTCAAACAGGTCCTGAAAGCTGCCGGTATCACCTGACTGCATACGGGTAAGTAGCTCCAGATCAGTCAGGCCGGTGGTACGCATTGTAATGAAGATGGTTGATAAAACGCGAAGGTAACAGGCGTTGGCTGTAAAGTGAAATTGGTTGGTTTATCTTTTTGTTATGGAAAAGTAAGATCCCGGCAACCAGGGGCTGCCGGGATCTTTGTATTATTATCATCGTGCCTGATGATAATGGCTATCATTATTAATTCGTCGTTTGCACTTTCTTCTGGTCTATATTCCTTATCACTACTTCCACGCGACGGTTGCATTGTCTTCCTTCTTCGGTAGCGTTGCTGCACTTAGGATTGTCTTTACCGAATCCGCGTGCAATGATCCTTGATTTCTCAACACCGGCACTCACGAGGGCATCTGCTACGGATTGTGCTCTTTGTTTGGAAATCTTCTTATTGATTGCCACGCTTCCCTTGCTATCGGTATAACCATCCACATAGAAATTGGAATTGGGAATCTGCTCGTTCATGGTCTTTGCAGCATTGACGAGAATTTCTCTTGATTCGGGCCTGATGGTGGCTTTACCGAAATCGAACAGGATGTTCTTGAAATCTGCAGTGATCTTCACTACCACATCTTCCACAGGACAACCTTTGGAGGAAGCGGGACCAGCCTTATCAGGACAAGCATCTTCATCGTCATTAACACCATCACCATCTCTATCCGGAGGCGGGCAACCATTGTATTTGGCAGGACCTGCCACGGTAGGGCACTTATCATCTTTATCAGGAATGCCATCGCCATCGGTATCAGGACATCCGTGGAACTGGCCGGAACCCGGTTGATCAGGACACTCATCAATTTCATCATTCACGCCATCTTTATCTCTATCGGGTATGGGACAACCATTGTATTTAGCGATACCTGGTACGTTGATACAGGAATCCTGTTCATCATTCACACCATCACCATCTGTATCAGGCACAGGACAACCCTGGTAACGGGCCACACCTGGTATGGTGGGGCATTTATCCTGGTCATCATATACGCCATCCTTATCGGTATCTGGTTTTACCTTTTTCTTGTATGGCATACCAAAGCGAACGCCGAAATGCAGGTCGGCCTGTTTGGAATCGAACAGGGAACTGATCACGCTGCCTGATCCGAGGAATACAGGTCCGAAGCGCAGTGAGAGACCGGCATTGAAATCGGTGAGCTCATTGTAATTGATGGGCACGGATATTCCCCAACGGGCATTTTCAACACGGGGAGTAATAGAGTAAGAATTGTAGGCATACAAATTAAACCCATTTGTTTTACTGGTTGCAAACTGTCCCGCAAGGTTCACGTAGAAAGGACCTGCGATATTGTAATCGATATTGGCCTGAATAGTAGTAGGCAGGGATATCTTATAATCGTCTGTATTATTCGCTGTGGGGGTGAAATAAGGGCTATTGTCCAATATGTCCTTGTAATCACTGACAGATTTATCTTTAAACTGGCTCAGGAGGAACTGCTGACCTGCCGGGATATTGGCATTCCAGGAACCTGACTGATTGCTGTTCTTATTGAATTTGATCTGACCAATATCCAATACTGCTACGCCTACCCTGATCTTGTATTTATTGGCCCAACGGTCATTGGTGTACATGGAATAATCCTGTTTGGGGCGATACTCATATACAACACCCACATCTCCGCCAACACCATGGCCATTGAATTTGAAGAAATCGCCGAAATCATAATCGGAGAAATTGGCGTCGGTAGTATTCAACTTTACCTGACCGGTAGTATTGGTAAGATAGGTACCACCAGCACCATTGTTAACGGTTCCATTAAAATTGTCCAACTCCAGGAAGGCATTGGCGACGCCTGCCAGGTATTTCAAGGTAAGTCCACCTTTCAGAAAATGCTGACTTTCTTTTGGGGTAAACACCTGACCCACTGAAACACCGAGCTCCGACCAGCCAGCGGTATTGACTATTCCCCTGGACATGGCAAAATTGAAAGGATAGGTATCCTTGGCCTCTCCCCCATCAATTACTGCTCCGGCTAACCGGCCATTGATGCCGCTGGAATTGGCAAATACGCGTGCGCGTGTGGTAATGGCCATTGCTGTACGTGGGCCAACATTGAACATGGCCGATGGCCCCAGGATATCAATGCGTGATAAAGCCTTCAGGTTATCACCATTGCCCCTTAATAGCTTTGATTTTAAAGAATCTGCATTGAAAGAAGACTTGGTAATGTCTTTAAACTTGAGCTCATTCTGGTTGTTTCCAACAAACCCATCAATTGAAAAAACATTGACATCCCACTTATACCGGCTATCGGCAATATTGGCGGGATTAAAAAACACACCGTTGACACCGGTGTAGTTGCTGCTTCTGTAGCCAGGATAACTCTGCGCATGTAAATAGCAAGAAGCGAACATCAATAGTAAGTACAGATACACTCGTTTCATAATAAAAAAATTTAGTGAAAATGCCTGGCATAACCGATGATCGATTATGGATCCTACGATCTGGTGAAAGGGGAGGCAGATGGGACTTTACAGTTGGAATGAAATGGCAGGGAGTAAGGGAGGAATTGGATACAATATAGATAAATATTTATTATATATTAATTATATAGAACAATATTTACCTGATGAACAGATAAATACAACCGGTAAAAACATTGTATTTAAATCGAAAATATATTAATGAGACTGTAATATCCAGGGATTCGCTGCGTAGAAAAACAAAAGCTGCCTCCTTTATTTTAGGGAGACAGCTTTTGGATATATTAATCCACAATAAGAGGTATGCATAATGTTTATGCCCGGCTACATACGTACACAGTTATACTTTATAGTATTGTTCCCATCCTTTGCGTGGAGGAGGGCCAACGAGTAATTCATTGATCTTTTTATCGTTGGTGATGATCTTTTTCTCTCTGTCAAACTTGATTGTCTTACCAGTCCACTGGGCCAATACACCCAGGCAAAAGACCTGGCTTAATGGTCCGGCTATGGAGAATGGTGAGCGTGTTTGCTCTTCTCCTTTGCAGGCTTTCAAAAAGTTTGCGAAGTGATTAGAGGGACTTTCGGGTACTACAGGCAGTTTGGAAGCCATTTCCTTTGCTTTCTCTTCGGGAATAATAGATAATGTACTGCCGTGTGAACCGCCCTTAAAGGTCAGGTCCTTGCTGTAGATGATCTTACCTGGATTGAGCTTGGCTGGTTTGATGGCGCCGTTGCTGGGAGGTGGAATATTGGGATCGAGACCAGAAACGCCGTATCCTTTTGGAATAGGAGGCAGGTTGTCCAGGCCATCATACCATTTTATTTCCAGCGGCGGCATGGTACCGCGCTTTGGGAATTTGAAAGAAAGGGTGGTTGACATGGGATAGAAGAAGTTGTTGTGTCCTTCCAGTTTGATGGGATCAACTTCGTAGGGTAAACCCAGGTCGAGGAACTGGTGTGCGGTATCGAGGATGTGTGCACCCCAATCGCCCAGGGCTCCCATACCGAAATCAAACCAGCAACGCCATTGGCCATTCACAAAATCTTTGTTGTAGGTATGTCCCTGCGTAGCCATTTGCCAGATATCCCAATCTAATGTAGAGGGAAGTGGTTCGGCTGCAGGGAAGGAAGTGATCTTAGGATCCCAGCCATGCCAGCGGCGTGGTGAGTTCATGTGGGCGGAGATATCGGTCACATCTTTGATGATACCGGCATCTACCCAGGCTTTGAACTGGAAGTAGTTGGCGTCGGAGTGTCCCTGGTTACCCATTTGTGTAACTACTTTAGGATATTTCTTAGCCGCTTTCATCATGAGTTCAACTTCATTGAAGGTGCGCGCCATTGGTTTTTCTACATACACGTGTATGCCGAGGGCCATGGCCATCATGGTGATGGGGAAGTGGGAAAAGTCGGGCACGCCAATAGACACGGCATCGATCTGCTTGCCCATCTTATCGAACATCACCCGGAAATCCTGGAAACGTGGTACATCGGGAAACTGCTTTAAGGTAGCGAGTGTATGGGGTGCGCCCATGTCTACATCACAAAATGCTACAATATTTGCCAGGCCTGTTTTATGCAAAGCCTGAATGATTTCGCCACCGCGGTTGCCTATACCGATACAGGCAAGGTTGACTTTTTCTGCGGGCCCTATTCTGCGGGGGCTCCGTCCTTCATTGGCCAATAAAAAACCGGGTACGGCGGCAGCTGCTGAAGCCAGCATGGCCTGCTTTAAGAATTTTCTCCTGGAATAATCGTTATTAAACATTGGTGGGGGGATTTATGCTTTAGCCTTCCAAAGTACATAAATAACCCATTAGAGACTCATTAAAGTATGCAGCACTGCCAATCAAGCTTTCTATTTTGCCAAAAGAGCTTACTCCACGCCTGTTATTTCCAATTGTAAACGATTAAGTTCCCTGTATAATCCATCGGGGAGGCTCAATAATTCCTGGTGGGTGCCCAATTCTCTTACCACGCCTTTTTCCAGCACTACAATTTTATCGGCGCTGCGGATGGTAGACAAGCGATGGGCTATGATGAAAGAAGTACGATTCTTCATGAGATTGTCCAGGGCTTCCTGTACCAGGGATTCTGAAGCTGCATCGAGTGAACTGGTGGCTTCATCCAGGATGAGGATGACAGGATTTTTAAGAATGGCGCGTGCAATGGCAATGCGCTGGCGCTGGCCGCCGGAGAGTTTCACACCGCGCTCGCCTACTACTGTTTCATAACCTTCGGGGAAATTGACAATGAACTCATGGGCATGGGCCTGCCGGGCGGCCTGCTCAATTTCTTCCTGGGTAGCATCGGGCTTGCCGTATAATATGTTCTCCCGGATGGTGCCGCCAAAAAGCAATACATCCTGGGGCACGAGGGCTATCTGTTTGCGCAACTGGGTCAATGGAATGGATGTGGCGGGTTTGTCATCATACAGCAATTGTCCGCCGCCGGGTTCATAAAAGCGCAGTAGCAAGGCTGCGATGGTGGATTTACCTGCCCCGCTGGGGCCCACGATGGCTACCTGCTCGCCCGGTGTGACGGTTACAGAAACATCTTTTAATACGGGCAATTCGGACCGTGTAGGATAACTGAATGCTATGTTTCTTAAACTCACCTGTCCGTGTAAAATATGTTCGGGCTGTATGGGTTCGTCCTGTTCTGACACCTGCTCGGGAATGTCTTTCAATAATTCGCGCACGCGCTGGGTAGCGCCCAGGGTCTTTTGTAACTGGCCATAGAGGTCGGCAAAGCCGGCCATGCTGCCGCCCACAAATGCAGTATATACTACGAAAGCGGTGAGGTCGCCAAAATTCAGGTGGCCAATGCCATACCATACGACGAGCACAATGGTGCCGAATAAACTGAACAGGAGGAAGGATACAAACATGCCGCGGTACTGTCCGCTTTTGATGGCCATTTTCACTACCTGTTGCAAACTTTTTGTATAGCGGTTGATCTCGAACCATTCATTGGTGAATGACTTTACATTGCTGATGCCCTGCAGGGTTTCCTGCACGATGGTATTGGAGTCGGCCAATTGATCCTGGGTCTGGCGGGAGAAGCGGCGGATGTACTTTCCAAATACGATGGCTATAATGATAATGACAGGTATGACTGATAACATAACACCAGTCAACAGGGGGGAGATGTACAGGATGAGGCCAATGCCTATAATGAGGGTGAGAATGCCTCTCAGCACTTCGGCCAGTAAGGAGGTGACGGCATCCTGGATCTGTGAGAGGTCGGCGCTGATGCGGCTGGACAACTCCCCTACTCTTCTCTGGGCAAAGAAATCCATGGGCATGGTGATCATCTTGCGGTAGATATCGCGCCGCATGTCGGCTACAGCATTTTCCCCCACCGCAGTAAAGAGGTAGATACGCATGAAGGAAAACAACATCTGGATGGTGAGGATGGCAAACATCCAGCCTACGATGGCACCTGAAGTGCCAAAGGCTGATCTGGTGCCGTTGGCGGTGTCGATAAGCTGCTTCAACAGGTAAGGGAAAGACATGGTGGTGAGGGAGGACAAGGTAATGAAAACCAGGCCGGTGATGAACTTTCCCATGTAAGGACGGATGTAGGAAAAGATGAGCAGGGTTTCCCGCAGGTTGGCCAGGGTAAGCTTTGCCTTGGGCATGTCTTCTCTTGATCCGCTATTGCGTCGTGCCATAATCTGATTGTTTAGTATTCCTGTCCCGGTAGACGAACAGGCCGGGGAAATATTGTAAGCAAGGTACGGGAAATGTGAGGCTTTAGCTGTCAGGCGTTTGTTTTCAGAACGGAGCAGGATGCGTTTTAGGTAAACATTCTGAATCTTTAAGTGCCAATTATTTTAACGATTACTTACCATCAAAACTTTTCCAATGAAAAAGGTCAGGAAGCCCCTGGGCAACCTAACTGTCTGTATCGTAATGACAGTACTGGTTGTAGCAGCGGGCTGCAATAAGCAACAACTCACTCGCTCCGAAGTAACGGATCTCTCCACCAACGAAAATACTTTACTGGCCGCAGCGGCCGCAGCCAGCGGCGAAGTAGTAAAACTTAGCAGCGGCGAATGGCGGGCGACGGTCAATGGTGTTCAGAAGTATCTCGGCACGGACTATATCGCCTCGATCAATGCTGCAATCGGCGGACTCACCGCAGGCCGTACTACGAAGGAATGGATAACGATCAAGAATTCCGGCAGCTCGGGCAATTCAGGCGGCTCGGTAAAAGCAGTCAACCTACAAAGTTATACAGGGCTTGATTTTTCCAATACTACTTTTACCTGCAATGGTAATGACCTGCTGATCGTACCGGTGCAGGCAGACCGTAAAACACAGATCGAAGTAAAGAACCTGAAGGTGGCCGGCAATCCGCGTTATGGTATCTGGTTCAAAGGATGCACGAATATGATCATCAGCAATATCACGATGAACCTTACCAACGGATCGGGACAATATGGCCTGGGCATCAGGGTTGACCACAGCACTGCGGCTACCAAAAACCTGACCATTAGCGGGAACATCAATATTACCGGAGGCGATATGTCGATAGAGACGTATGGGCTTGATGGCTTTACGATCGGCAATGTAACTTCCAGTAATAATTTTGGCTGCGGAGTATTGCTGAACCAATCCAAGAATGGTTCGGTAGGTACGGTGACAGGCAATTACAATTGTAATGGCGGAGGCTACGCTACATTCCGGGTGGCTAATAACAATGGCCCGAATGTAACCTGCGCCAAGGTATATTCCCGCAACAGTGGGCGGGGCTTCTTCAGTGTATCGGGCAGCAATGGCACCACGGTCTCAACGGTGGATATTGCCAACTCAACGAGTCATGGCATTTTCCTGGAAGACGCTTCGAATACGAAGGTCAATGCAGGGACGGTAAGTGGCGGACATCCCAATGTGCAACACGTAAGAACCTCTTCCTGTACAACGAAGGTGAATGGCCAGACGTATACGGCCGCTAACGGGTCGTGGTAGATGACCACCTACTATATGCTTGCTATGGCAATCTAATCCGTTTAAAATAATTGGCAACTATAGACTGCATTCAGGTCACGTGTCTTATACAGGCACGTGATCTTTGTTTTCACTACTTAACTACAAGCTTTTGTCATGCGGCTATTACTCATTTACCTGCTGATTGGCTCAGCTGGCTGTGTCCCTAAGCAAGATGAACAACAGGATACGGGGCTACTGCAACCGGCCTTGCAACAGGCTGTTGCTATAACAGGGCTTCCGGCGCCGGTGCAGGAATATATTGCTACACATTTGCGGGGCCGGGCAATTGTAAACAAGGAAGATTACGACAGCTGTTTCTGGTCGTTCTATGACTCAACAATGCTGCCCTTTTTTACAGCTACGGACCTTAATGACGATGGTCTGGTGGATTATGGGGTACTTGTAAAAAAGGAAGGCTTTGTGCAGCTGGCTTTCCTGTTGGGTGCAGGGGACTCTTTCACGCACCAACTGGCCAAAGAGTTTAAGAAAGCATTCAACGATACTACCAATGACCTCACCTGGTGCCTGACTCCCGCCCCACCCGGCCAAACAGATGTAGCTTATCCCAGGATGCAATCGCTTATCCTGCGGTCGAATGGGATCAACCTGCTGCAGCTGGAAAACAGGACCTGCATTTACTATTGGGATGGGCAAGGCATTGGCTTATTTGCTACGCCTTCCAGCGGACAACATGGCATCAATCAATGAACATTATTATGATCACTATACGCAGAACAAACTTACTGTTCTCTATGCTATCGGTTATGCTGTTGTTGTTGCTGGACGGTTGCCGCGATAACAACACGGTTACGGATGTAGATGGGAATATTTATCCGGTGGTACAAATAGGCAAACAGGTATGGATGGCACAGAACCTTTCTGTAACGCGGTATCGCAATGGGGACAGCATCCCGCAATTGATCAGGCCTGGTGATTGGGCTAAGGCCCGGGAAGGGGCTTATTGCAGTTATGTAACCAGGGACGGGATATTATCGAATTATGGAAGGTTGTATAACGGATATGCGGTACAGGATGAGCGACAAATTGCGCCGGAAGGCTGGCATATTCCCACGGCGGCTGAAATAGCCGAGTTGGCCGATTATCTAAAGGGTGATACTATTGCCGGAGGGGCGTTGAAAGCAACAGGGCTTACGCACTGGCTTTATCCCAATACGGGCGCCACCAATAGCAGTGGGTTTACAGCTTTGCCGGGCGGCTACCGGTATGGGCCGGAAGGCAGCTTCCATACGTTGGGCAGCAATGGTTACTGGTGGTGCAGCACGGGCAGCTTTGAGCTGTATAGCTGGAGCCAACGTTTTTATACAGGCTTTGCAGATATCAACCGGGACCCGCAATATTTGGCTTATGGGTTTTCTATCAGGTGTATTAAGGATCAATGAAACTGTCAGGCTGAGTTTATCAAAGCCGCCTTCGACAGGCTCAGGCTGACATCCTCAAAGGTTTGACAATAAAAAAAGGCCGCCTCACGATGGAGACGGCCCTTTTTTCCTTCACAATCCGCTTACTGCTTTATCAGGGTAAGCTGTTGTTTAATACCATGGTTATTGTATTGTAATACATACATGCCCTGGGGCAGGCTGCTTACATCTGTTACCAGTGTAGTGCTTTCGGTCCGCAATTGTTTTACCAATTTGCCATCCATGGTCACTATGCTCACGGTTCCATTCGCTTCAAGACCTGTAATAGTGATCAGTTTCTGTGCAGGGTTTGGATAAACACGGATGCTTTCCTTATTGCTGATCTGCACCCATTTGATGCCGGACAAAGTGAAGGTCTCATTATTATCTACCATTTTCAAGCGGTAGTAATGTGTACCATCAGATAATCCCGGGTGTGTAAAGCGATAGGTATGAACACCCGCACTGTTGTTTGTGTTGACAATACCAATATCCTCAAATGACAGTCCATTAGTACTATGCTGCACTACAAAGTGCTTGCTATTTATTTCACCATCTGATTTCCATTGCAGCTCGGCTGTCTTGCCTTTCTGTGCCACATTAAATTCCAGCAACCTCACGGGCAAGATGGCGCTACTGCTGGTGACGGAGAAGGGTGAGAAGCTGGTAAACCCAGTCTGGAACCTTCTGTACCTGCCAATGGAATCCTGGATGGATATGCCCCTATCACCCAATTGCCATGAGCTGGTGTAATGGGCTGTACGTGCCTGGTCACGATCAAAGAGTGGCATTTCATCAGGGGTATTCCAGTAGAAAGTAACGGTTGCATTGCTGCCTCCGGGCGTTTCCTCTTCGATCAACCAGGTACGGTTGACGAAGGCCGACTTCACGGTATCACCGCTCATGCCTTGTTTGAGTACATAAGGCAATACACCTACTGAAAAATGATCAGGAGTACCGGCATTGGCAATCTTCACGAAATTGCTGCTGCCTTCTGAAATACCAACAGGATAAACATTCTCGGCATCGTTGTTCACGATCTTCAATTTACCGGTACCATTGGTCACGATAAAGTGATTGGCATCCACGTTCTTCATACGACCGTTGATCACCAGATCATGATCACCCAACACCAGTTTACCACCGATCCATCCTGGCAGTTGAGCGGGCAGGCCGTTCTTCATATCCAGGTCACCATTTACGGTGATGTTGGCGGCCAACGGAATGATGGTGCTGAACTCCAGTTCCTGGGTGTTGTTGATGAGATCGAACTCAACAGGTGCTGTACCCGCGATCTCTGCTACTACTTTACCCTTTTCGATGCTAAACAACATCTTCCTGCTCACTGTTGTGCTGGCTCCTGCTGCAAGGCTCACCTCTACGCTATCGATAGCAGTAAGGCCGCCATTCGGATTCAGGATCATGAACCTTACCCAGGCTGATCCATCCTGTGCTCCTTTATTGCGGATAGCATAAGAGACGGTTACGCTGTCTCCTGCTGTAAAGCCCTGTGGATTGAAGCTGATAGCACCAGCTCCCAGGTATGCCAGATCAGGCGCTGCGCCTACGATCATGGTACGGGTAGCTGTGTTGTTGTCTTCCCTTTCTTCTACGTTTGTATTAGCAGGGTCCACCACGATCTTCATCACTTTCACACCGGTGATCAGTGAGGAGTAAGTAGCGGTAGCAGCAACCGTAGTATCACGGCCTGGCTGCAGGCTATTGATCGGTACATCATTGCCCAGTTGTATATCATCTACCAGGAAGCGCAGTACATTGGCCTGTGAAACCTTGCCGCCTGAGTTCCTTACGGTACCCACCAGGGTAACGGTTTGGCCAGACGCCGGATTGAGGCTGCTTGGTGAAATATACTGGCTCAATACTTCCAGGTCTTCTTTGCTGTCTACCACACGGATGTGGAAGTTACCGGTATTGTTGTTTTCCAGTGCTTCGCACGCTTCGTTGCTGGTATCGGCTTCCACCTGTATGATGTAATCACCCGGTACGGTAAACATATGGGTGAAGCTGCCTACACCTGCATATAATTCACCAGCTTTCACTACGGGGATCAATTCACCTTTCAGGCGTACACCATTCAGCATGTAGCGCGCGGTAACATCTGTTACATCACGGGTGCCAATATTCCTGATGGCCGGGAAGAACTGGCCTTCCTTATTTACGCGCACCAACGCAGGATTGGAAGCGGAGCCCAATTCATTGGACCTTTGATAAGGTTTCAGATCGGTTCCCAATACAAGGTTCTCACTGTTGTTGCTGTTACTCGATTCATCGACCTCATTGTCAATATCAGCTACCACTTTTACGGCAATACCGCAGGCCTTGTCATCAGCGGTTACGGTATAGGGATCAGACACCATGGTCACAATGCCGCCCTCTACAAGGGAATTAACGGTTTTCTTTGCTCCCAGGCGAACACCGCCTACGGAGAATTCAACCTTGAAAGCTCCTGCTCCTCTTCCCTGGTTCTTGATGGTGGCGCTGAAAGTAACCGTATTACCGGCAGGTATGCTGGTAGTGGAAGGTTTGAAAGCGGTAACGATCAGGTCGGCTTTCGGGATCACTACGGTCACTAAGAACTCATTGTTGCCTTCCTGTTGTTCCTCTACTGTATTATCTGCATCAATTACGATCCTCAGGATATGGGTGCCTGAAGTCATATCGGGCTTGCTGAAGTTTACACTAACTGAAGAGGATTTGTCTACGCTGTTAACCGTTTGGGTATGCACCAATGTAGAAGCACCATTTGGAATGGAATCATACACCTTTACTAAGTGCGCACCAGCATCGGTACATTTAATGTTCGCATCCTGGAAGCTGAAGTTGGTGAACCCGGTTTGACGGAAGTTCTGCATGGTGAGGTCGGGCTTGTTAAGCTCCGGAACAAAAGTCGCACTATCGGAAACAGTGTGCTTCGTCCACCTGCCATGATAAGTAGGACCTGGAATTTGCAGGAACTCGATATAGGTATAGGTCAATACCGCTTTGAGGGTGACAGGCTCAGTTGATGGAAGCGGAATAGTTTCTGTAATAAGCCGCTCATTGCCGGGGGCCCATGTATTGGGACCTGAAACATACTGGGCTATCTGCACACCATTCTTGTAAATACGCAGGGTATCCAATGCGATCTGATCATTACCTCTCCACATATTATTGGGATCGCTTGAACGGAATTTCAAGGATACTTTAAGCGAAGCATTGCCACCTACCACATTCTTACAAGGCGAATTGTCGACGGTTGTACGCACACCACCCTGATCGGGAGGAGGGAGACAAGCGGTAGAAGGCGTACAGGGGATTGGCATGGCCTTCGTGAGGGTGGCGCTCGTAAAGGTGAAGTCGGTGACGCTCACTGTGTACATGAAACTGCTGCCACAGATGGTATTGGGCAATAAGTAACTGTAATCACCATTGGCATTGGTAGTGGTTTTAATAACCAGGGTACCTGTATTGATGTTTACTTCAGCACCCGCTACCGGTACTGCTGTAGCGGTACCAAAATAAGTAGCCTTACCACTGATGAGGGCCCGTACCTGTGGACAGTTCTGCACCTTTATGTCGGTGGTGATATTGATGCCGCCTGGTAAAGTTGGGCTACCTACTGTAACAGGTCTGATAGCATAGTTGTTGAGGACGTTGATATCGCCCAGCTTATTGCTGCTGTCGACCCATACTTTGATGGGGAAGAACCCATCGTATTCAAACAACAAAGGAAGGGTAACGGTAGCACTTGAATTTCCATTGACCACAGGAATGGTAACGCTGTCAATCGGTGTATTTTCTCTGTAGAACTTCACAGATACATTGTTGGCAGCATTGGCGGTACTATTGAAAACCTTTGCTGTAACGGTAAATGCTTCACCCGGCAGGGGATTATTTTTGCTGAACTCGATGTCGTTGGCAAAAATGCGCAGGTCGGGTTGATTGAAGGTCACCACAGGCCCGGATTTATAAGCTGAGTTACCCACATTGCCATCTGCATCGGTAGCAAAGAACTGGTAGCCCTTGGTATTGCCAATAACATCCTGGTCGAAGGAATAGCTGTACACAACGCCGACTGTATAGTCGGTACCAGCTTCTTCTTTCAGCATATTGAAGATACCTTCGCCCAGGTCGTTGAAGTCCTGGTCGCCATTGAGGTCAATACCTACTCTTGGGAAACCAACTTGTGGCGCTTTGTTATCGGCCGATTTGTATACGATCTTATAGGTATACAAACCTGGCTGGCCTACAGCAGGATCCACGCCATTGGTACCACCATAAGGTGCGGCTGTTACATATTGTAACACAGGTGGGGTAGCTGGTGTATAGCCATTACCACGCACGGTTGTTGTTACAGGATCTACAGCGGGTGTACTGGTCATGATCTTCAGTTCACCTGAGAAGCTGCCTACTGTGGTTGGTTTGAAAGTCACCCTTAACGGCAGGGTACCATGGGCAGGTATCACTGTGCCTGCAGTAAAGGTGGGCGTAAAGGCAGGATCACTGATCGTTACATCACTAAGTATAATAGGTGCATCACCGGTATTACGGATGGTAAAATTGAAAAAGGAATTTGTATTTACAGGTACATTTTCATAATCATGGCCACCGGCGGGTTCCAGTGTCCAACTGGTCACCAGGGTGCCTACAAAAAATGAACTGTCGAGTGTAAGGCTCCAGCGGCCTTCCTGGCTTCTGGTACGGATATACAAGCGGTGGAAAGCCTGATCACTCAATCCGGCTGTATTGACAGTTACCGGAACATTGCTCAGGTCTGTTCCTGGTGTAACAGGAATAGGGGTACCGAGGCCCATGCCCGGATCGGTATCAATGAAATATTCTGCTGCCACTACATTCAGGGGAGCTGGTGGCGCCGAAGGATAAGGGGCATCCTCTGTTACGATAAACTCTTTGAATTGCGCAAGGCTCCAGCGCCCTTCCTGTCCTTTGGTTCGCAGGTACAGGCGATGGGTACCCAGGGGCAGGCCTGCGGTATTGATGCTGGCAGCAATATTATTCAGATCAATACCTGCCGTAACCGGAATATTGGTCCCGCTGCCGGCGCCTGGATCGGTATCAATAAAATATTCTGCTGCAATAATATTTTGTGCAGCTACAGGAGGGGCGGGATAGGCGAAATCAAAGTCGATGGAAAATTCTTTTAGCTGCGTAAGGCTCCAACGTCCTTCCGCACTACGTGTTCTGATGTATAAACGATGGGTACCGGCTGGCAGGCCGTTCACATTCACTGTCACCGGTACGTTACTAAGTTCCAAACCGGGTGTTACAGGAATGGCTATGCCATTTCCTGCGCCGGGGTCTGTGTCAATAAAATATTCCGCAGCCACCACTTGTTGAGGGGCGGGCAGCGGAGCAGCATACGTGTGATCCTGGTCGTACAGGAATTCCTTAACCTGGAGAATGCTCCAGGACCCTTCGGCATTGCGTGTGCGGATATACAAGCGGTGAATACCAATGCTGAGGCCGTTCACATTGGCAGCCACATTGATATTGCTGATATTTAACCCTGGTGTAAGCGGAATGGGCGTGCCCAGCCCTGGTCCCGGGTCGGTATCAATAAAGTATTCCGCCGCCGTAATGTTCAATGGCAGTGCCGGCGAAGGCGGATAGGCCGGATCCTGTGCATAGGCCAGCAAGGCAAATGCACACAAAAAAAGTGTATATAAATATTTTTTCATTGCTCAAGTGTTTCAGCATTCCAGGCATTACATGGTAATACCTGCATGCCCGTTGGGACATACCAATCCTTAATCTCTTTATCATTGATGGTATAGTGAATGAGGGTGGTAAGTCACTACACTTTCATGAGCACAGCACTAGTTGTTGTTCCGTGTGCTGAAGGTGATGTTCATGGTGGGGCTTCCGGAGGGAATGGAAGTAGGGGCTGTAAAAGTATAAATGGTAGGGATAGCTGGTATACCGGAAGGGATATACGGATCGGTACCACCAAAGGCGCCACAATCCGGATTGATCACTGTACCCACGCTTAGACCTGTACCGCTGGCGGGTGACCCTGCTTTTAGCTTAAGCCTTGTATCAAAACTACCTGTGAGCACATAGACATCTGCCATATTTATATTCACTTTGTTATTGCTGGCAGTGAGAGGAAGGGTCTGATTGATCTGGAAGACGTTGTTCTTAATGGTACAATTGGTCAGGTTCAATTGAAGAATTGAACCAACGATATTATTGGCAAAATAAGCATTGGTTATTGTAGTAGCATTGTTGTTATTGTAGAAGCTGTTATTTCTAATAATATTATTGTTGCCAGTAAGTGCAGGCAGGACAATGGTGGCGCTGCCACTGAAAATAGTGTTCTCAATTACCATGTCGCTGATAGCACCGCCGCTTTGGGTAATAGAGATGTTATGAAAAAAGCATTTCCGCACCGTGATATTGCTGCTGTTGCCTGATTCAAAGTTAAAGGTGCCTGTAAACCGGATGCGCTCGTATGTAATATTGGTCGCGCCGCGAAAATAAGTTCCATCCATATTGAGGCCCATGAACTTACTGCCGGCAGCGCCTGCTGCTACATAGAAATAAGAGATCTCGGATTCCAGGGGTACAGCCTGCAATCCACCGTTACCAGGATAGGTGGTATTGGCCGGATCCACGAAATAGCCTGCTCCGATGATGGTCAATTTTTTATTCAGGATAGCCCCATTAGCACTGTACTTGATCGCGCTTGGTTCCACATAAATGGTATCACCGCTTAATACATTAGGATCATTTATTGCAGCGCTGGTAGCTGTATAATCGGCCAGTACGCCTGGATTGTTATTTACTCTCCAAACCTTTGCCTGGCTCGACACACTAATTCCTGAAACAAGGACCAATAAGGACAAATATTTCATATCTTTTGATTTTAGGCGGTAAAAGTATCCTGCCCCATTCCGGCTTCCTATCCCCTAAAAACAGGAGATTTGCAGGAGACCAAAAATCATGGAAAAGGGGGAGGCCCCAAACGACTGGTAGTTCGTTTATTTGTTAAACCCTCAACTTGCTTTACACCCTTTTATGCATAAAATATCGTTCATACTTATAGTGCTGTTAATAGTTGAGTTACCGGCCTTTGCGCAGGTAAACAAGCGCGACAGCCTGATACAACAATTGGCCAAAGCCAAAGAAGATACGGCCAAGGTATTGCTGCTCTGCTCTATCGGAGAAGCATATGAGAATAATGAACCGGAGACGGCGAAACAATATTTCCGGCTGGCAGGCACGCTGAGCAGGAAGCTACATTATGATGCAGGTGAGTATAAATACCTATACTCGTATGGCAATGTCTTCATCATCCAGGGCAATTATGATTCTTCGCTGTATTACCAGCAGCAGGCATTGACGATGGCGGAAAAAATGAAGGACTCGCTGAATATTGGTATATCCTTATTCAATATTGGTATCAGTTACCGGGAGATGTCGAGCTTTGAAAAAGCGATCGAATATTGTTTGCAGGGGCGCAAGATCATCGACAAGCTGGGCAATGAGCGACTGGAGATGCAGGTAGATGATGCGCTGCAGGTGTTGTATTATAACCGCACGAATTATGACCAGGCGATTGTATATGGTGAAAAGGCGGTGGCGATGGCGCGCAAGCTGGGTATGAAGGAGTTCCTTGGTAAATGCCTGATCAATGTTTCGCTGAGCTATCAGAACAGGAACCAGCCGCAAAAAGTGATGGCGGCGCTGGAAGAAGCGCTGAAGATCGGCCAGGAGCTGCAAGACAATCGCATTCTGATGGTAGTACATCAAAACCTGGCAGGCGCTGCACTAAAACAGCATAATTATGTATTGACGCGGAAATATGCAGAAGAAACGCTGGCGCTTTCGCGGAAAATCGGATCTACGGACGGCGAAACGACGGCGTTGCGTACGCTGGCCACCTGTAGTTTGCAGGAAGGCAAACTGGCAGCTGCGAAAGTATATGCGTACCAGGCGCTGGCGCTCAGTCATACCTGGGGTTACAAAGTGGAAGAATTGTCGCTGTACCGGCTCCTGTCGGGTACTGCCTATGCGGAAAGGGATTTTGAACATGGATTGTTGTACGATGACACGATGTATGTGACGTTGGAAAAGATGGTGAAAGAAGTGATCTCGCAACAATCGGCGGACCTTGAAAAGAAATATGAGACTGAAAAGAAAGAAAGCCGTATCCGTCAACTGGAAGCAGAGAAAATAGTACAGGATCTGCGGATACGGCAAAAGAATATCATCAACTATATCCTTATCGGTGGCGCTGTTACCTTATCCTTAATTGCCTTATTAAGCTGGCGCAACTACCGTCAAAAACAGGCTTTGCAGCAAAAGCGGATCAACGAACTGCAAACTGAAAAGCAACTGGCTGCTACGGAAGCGGTATTGAAAGGGGAAGAGCAGGAACGCACCCGGCTGGCGAAAGACCTTCATGATGGTTTGGGGGGCATGCTGTCGGGCATTAAATATTCATTCAATACTATGAAAGGAAATCTAATCATGACTGCGGAGAACCTGCAGGCATTTGAGCGGGGTATTGACATGCTCGACAGCTCGATCAATGAAATGAGGCGTGTGGCGCATAACCTGATGCCGGAAGCGCTTGTGAAGTTTGGGCTGGATACAGCGCTCCGGGATTTTTGTAATGACATCAACCAAACGGGCAGCCTGAAATTACAATATCAATCGAGTGGGCTGGAAAATGTGGTGATCGAATCGAATACGGCGATCACGGTTTACCGCATTGTACAGGAACTGGTGAATAATGTATTGAAACATGCAGGGGCTACCACTACGGTGGTACAGATCATCAAGAATGAAACGGGGATCTCGATCACGGTAGAGGATGATGGGAAAGGATTTGATACGGCTATCCTGCAAGGGGCAAAAGGCATTGGCTGGAGTAATATTCATAGCCGGGTGGATTACCTCAATGGGAAAATGGATATTGAATCAACGCCGCATAAGGGCACATCTGTATTAATAGAACTACCTGTTTAGATGAAAATAAAAGTATTTATAGTAGACGATCATTATATGGTCATTGAAGGCATCAGGGCCTTATTGCAAAACGAAAGCAATATGGAATTAATGGGACATGCCATGTCGGTTGATTCCTGTCTTTCTTTCCTTCTGAAGCAACAGCCTGATGTGATCATTATGGACATCAACCTGGCGGATAAGAGTGGTATTGATCTTTGCGCAGAAGTGAAGCGGGTGTATCCTGGTACTTTTATTCTGGGCCTGAGCACCTTTAACCAGCAAAGCTTTATCCGCAAAATGATGGACAATGGGGCCAGCGGTTATGTGTTGAAAAACGTAACCCGTGAGGAGCTGGTGGAAGCGATCACTACGATCGTGAAGGGAAAACTTTACCTCAGTCATGAGGCTGCCCGGTCGTTGCGTTCGAATGAAGAGCCCGGCCTGCCGGTACTTACACGCCGGGAAAAAGAAGTGTTGACGCTGATCGCAGATGGCATGACGAATAATGAAGTGGCTGAAAAGCTATTTATCAGCACTACTACGGTGGATACGCACCGCAAAAGCCTGCTCAGTAAATTGAATGCTAAGAATACTGCTTCGCTGGTAAGGATCGCTACGCAACTGCATATAATATAAGAGTCCGGAAGCCGGAAAGTCCGGAAGTCGGAAAACAAAACCTTTAGACGGCTTCGACAGGCTCAGCCTGACAGCCGTTAAGCAGAGAGACAATTTATCCAATGAGTTTATAGCCTATGCCGCGAATGTTCATGATCCTGACCCCGGGATCCTGGCTGAGGTATTTGCGCAGTCGGGTAATGAACACGTCGAGACTGCGGCCGGTAAAGAAGTCGTCATTGCCCCAGATATGCAATAAAATGGACTTGCGGTCCATTACTTGATTTCGATTGAGTAAAAACAATTTCAGGAGCTCTGCTTCGCGGGCGGTAAGTGAAACGGTCTTCTCTTTATGTCTTAAAATGGTCTGGTGATAATGAAAGGAGTATTGGGCGCCAATGGTGATGGGAGCATCAGGATCGGCCATTTCGGCAAACAGTGTACGGCTTTTACTGGTAAGGGCTTTGATGCGTACTACCAATTCTTCCATACTAAATGGTTTGCGGAGATAATCGTTGCCGCCGCTCTCAAATCCTGTTACTACATCCTGTGGTAATGATTTGGAGGTAAGAAATATTACGGGAGTGTCCATATCGGTAGCCCTGATCTGGCGGGCCATGGCAAAACCATCTGCATCTGGCAACATCACGTCGAGTATGAGCATATCGGGCCTCTGGCTATAATAGGCTTCCAGGCCGGCCGTAGCGGTCGCATGATGGATAACCTCAAACCCACGGCTTTCGAGACTTTCTTTTACGATCTCCGCCAGGTTGAGTTCGTCCTCAACAAATAAGATGGTAGTGGGTTTTCCTGTCATGCCGGTAATCCTAGTTTAAATATACTGCCTTTGCCGGGACGGCTTTCTGCCAGGCACCATCCACCGTGTTTTTCCATGATGTGCTTTACATAGCTTAATCCCAAACCGTGCCCCTTTACCTTATGGATATTTCCAGAAGGGACACGGTAGAATTTGTCGAAAATATAGGGCAGGTCGCTGGCAGCGATGCCAATGCCATCATCTTTAACGGTGATCATATAATACTCTTTTTCGCGGAAGCAGCTTATATGGATGGTAACATCCGGGCCGGAATATTTCACGGCATTGTCAATAAGGTTGCTGATCACGTTGTGCAGGTGGAGCGGATCGCCCATCAGGCTGTTTGTTCCGGCGTTGTTGTTGTATTGAAAGGAAATATTTTTTCCGGGAGGCAATGGATATTGACTGATCAATTCTTCTATGATCGCATCGATGTTCACAGGCCCTGGTTGCAGTTCAAAGTCCTGGCGTTCATAACTGGCAATGTTCAGTATTTTATTGACCATATCGGCCAGTCTTTGCAATTCGGCACGGGAGATATGGAGGTAGCGTTTGGTCCTTAGAGGATCTTTCAAGGCATCGAATGTTTCGAGGGCATCTACTGCCGCCACTACGGTGGCGATGGGGGTCTTTAATTCATGGGAAATATTGCTGATGAAATCGTTCTTGATGGCGGATAACTTTTTCTCGCGTCTTATAATACGGAGGAGGTATAAGAGAGCAAGGACCACCAACCCAAGCAATACAGCGGAGGCTATTACCATGCCAATCATCTTACCAAACAGGTAATTGTCATGGGACGGGAATGCGGCACGGATGAAATTATTGCCGTTCTCTACTTTGTAGGTAGGAAAAGCTTTGGTGATGACGGGATACCGGTTTTGCAGGCTATCGGGAAACCTGTTCCTGTTCACGGTACTGTCCTCATCGCGCATGTAAAACAAAAAGGGTTCCTGTATACCACGTTCTGCCAGCAATTGCTTATAGATGGGGCGAAGGCGCATGGTATCAAAGTTGAACTTCTCTGCTCTCGCACCAATGTACTTACCCAGGTTTTGTGTATGAAAGTAAACGACATGCCTGTCGAGGTCCTCTTCGCGGTAGGTACGGGCATAGTGACGGGCCACGAGTTGCTTCACAGAATCGTTTTGGGGAACAATGGGCAGGTTGATGAGCTTAATGGAAAAGTTGTAACTGTCTTTAGTATCTTTTTTATTGGTGACATAATAGACATGGGTATTGTTCTTCTCATTCCATTTACTGGTGATGATGGTTTGGGTGGTATCCATCAGGAAATGGAACATGAGGTTTTCGAGGGTATCGCAGCGTAATTTGAATTCTGTTTTGATGGCATCCTCAAAAGCCAGGTTGACCTCTTTGTCGAAGCGCTCTTTGTTGACCTGGAAATAATTAGTGATCCATAGTGATTGCAGCAGGATCACTCCGCACACAGCAGTGAGGCAAACGATGAATATGAGGCGGGTATTCCGGTCCATGTGGATCCAAATGTAGGTTGCCCGGGCGAACCCCCGTAATTCCGTTAACATAAATTAACAAAGACTAACAGAACGGATAACCTGATCACTGACGAAGGTTTGCCAGTTTTGCTGTTAAAACATCTTTATGCGGATCAGCCTATCTATTTTGATGGTCGCTCTTTGCACAGTGGCTAAAGCTCAGCCACTGTTGAAAACCGGCGATCTGTTTCCTGACATGATCATTCGTAATATTATCAATGCACCGGTGAAGGAACTGGAAGCGCGTAAGCCCACTACGAAATTCACCATTCTGAATTTCTGGGGCACCTGGTGCAGCCCCTGCCTGCCAGAGATGGACAGCCTGGCAAAATTGCAGGCCAGCAATGGCCCGCGCATCCAGGTGATCGCCATCTCGAATGAGCCGGTAGACAGGCTTCGAAAATACCTGCAACGAAAACCATCAGGCATCTGGCTGGCTTCGGACACGGCTTCCTGGCTGTATGGTCAATTTGGCTTTAACTATGTGGGACAGTCGGCCATTCTTGATCAACAGCACCGTGTAGTGGCGCTTGTACGTACAGACTCGATCAATCAACAACTGATCGATAAGCTTGTCCGCAAGGAGACGATACGCTCATCGGCTGAAACAGGCAATACGATGGATGTAGAGGCTGACCCTTTTGCAGTGGACAGTACATTGGGTTTCCAGCTAACCTGGAGTGGCTATCGCAAGGGTGTAGGCAGCATGTCGAAGACGTACCTTAAGACTTCTTTTGAAGGACGGCGCCGTACCTATTTTAATGTATGCGCCAGCAATATACTGAGGGATATTTACAAGGTATCGTCGAAGCAGGTATTGTACGAGGTGCCAGAGAAAAGTATATGTAATTGGGATGACAAAAATACGCTCTATTGTTTTGATCTGCTGGTAAAGCCATCGCAAAAAGACAGTCTCTATATTATTATGGAACAGGTATTGGGTAAGTTATTGCCGATAAAGTACCGCCTGGAAAAAAAGGACATGCCGGTGTATGTATTGCGCAGGCTACCGGAAGGCTTCGCCTGGCAAGCGTCTTCGGCAGCAATCAGTGAATATAGTTTTAGCGGTCGTGGATTTAAAGGTACAGGTATCGTTATGAAAACCTTTGTTGATTATATAGCCAATGAACTGCAACTACCTGTGATAGATGAAACAGGATTGACGGGTAAGTATGATATTACGACAGAAAATGTAATGCGCACTACGGAAGATATGCTGGCTGCGCTGAAAAAGATGGGATTGGCTGTAGAAAAAACAAACCGGCAGCTGGATGCTTTGATCTTTTACTAGTAAGGATACATAAAAAAAGAGCAGGCATGTTACCTGCTCTTACAATAGTATAATAGTATTACTTAGAAATGACCGCGAATGAACGGCAATACTTCCCTATCGTAGATATCTCTTAATTCGTCGTGGGTATCCATGCTTAAAGGTTGCATGGCAGAAGCGGCGATATTGCCGGTTACCTGTGATAGTTTTGAAGCACCAGGAATAACGGTGGTGACCTCCGGATGGTCGAGTATCCAACGGATGGCTGCGGTAGCCATCTGATCATGAGGCAAGAGGGCTTTCATTTTATCTGCTATTGCCACGCCCCTGCTGAATTCGACACCGGAAAAAGTTTCACCGGCATTGAAGGCGGCCCCATCGGCATTGTAATGACGGTGGTCCTTTTCTCCAAAGGAGGTAGCTGCTGTAAACTTGCCGGTCAACAATCCACTGGCCAGGGGTACCCTGATGATGAGGGCTATGCCTTTCTCTGCTGCCTTTGCGAAGACCTCTTCTGCCACATGCTGGCGAAACAGGTTGAAGATGATCTGGAGGGAAGCCAATCCCTCCTGTTCCATACACAGCAGTGCTTCTGCTGATGTTTCTACACTGGCGCCCCAGTACCGGATAAGACCTTCCTGGCGGAGACGCGCGAGGTGTTTGAATACATCACCCTGTTGCATGACATCGGTGGGTATACAATGTAATTGTTCCAGGAATAGCTGAGATTGTTGGAGATGGGTAAGGGAGTCTTCCACATGCCGGCGCATGGCGTCATAACTAAAGTTCTGCGGCCAGCCATTGGGCACATCGTGCCTGCGCCCCAGCTTGGTGGCTACAAACAACTCTTTCGTTTGTGTTTTAAGAAATTCACCGATCAATGTTTCGCTTACGCCCATGCCATACACATCGGCGGTATCAATAAAGTTGCCGCCTCCGTCTACATAAGCCTGGAGAATGCTGAAAGCATCTTCTTTGTTGATATTGCCCCAATCGGCACTGCCCAGCTGCCAGGTACCTAACCCTACTTCCGATACTCTTACGTCTTTAAATTTCCTGTATTTCATATAGATCCTTATTAAAAAAAGTACCCCCGGCACTGAACTGTGCAGGGGTAATTGTTTCGAAAGATATATAGTTTTTATTACTTCTTCACAATTTCAACGCGCCTGTTCCTGGCTTTACCCTCTTCTGTATCATTGGGTGTTACGGGCGCCAGTGAAGCCACGCCCTGTGGTGTAACCTGTGTTTTGTTAACACTGTATTTGGTGGTCAGCTCTGTTACCACTGCGGCAGCCCTGTCTTTGGAGAGGGTGGAATTGCGGGTAAAGTCGCCGGTATTGTCTGTATGGCCTACAATGTATACGTTGGTTGTTGGGTTGGCTTTTAGGAAGGCTGCAATTGCGGTGAGGGTGGGTGCTGATTCGGGTTTCACCACAGCTTTATCGGTATCAAAGAATATTCCATAGAAAGATACTTTGCCTTCTGTGGCGAGGCTGGCTTTGATCTCATCGGCATTGAGCACGATATCCTGTTTCATGGCGGCCTCTTTTATGCTGGTAATGGTATATCCGCCGATGCCATCACAATATATCTTGACCCAATAAGTATCGCCCCCCTTTTTTAATTTGAAATATTCTTTGTCCTTGTAGAAGTCGTCTTCGTATAAAAGTTGCCCGTTCTTTGCGGCCACTGCATTCTTGAAATTACGCAGGATCTGTAGATTGGCAGGTGCTTTACTCCTATCTCCGTTAAAGCGAAAAGTGCACTCTTCTAATTCACCTTCTTTGGTTTCTTCAACATAGCCTGCACTTTCTTTTTTACTAACAACCCGTATTTTCAGTTGGTCAAATTCTTTTTTTACGAGCGAGTATTTGTCTACATGGTAATCAGGCATGATATTGAACAGGGAATGGCCGTTTTCGGCGGGCGTGGATTGTGCTACCAGGTAAACGGCAAAGAGCAAGGATAAGAAAGTCAGGGTGGACTTTTTTTTCATGGCTAAGTTTTTTTTCAAATATACAGGCGAACTGATATTTGTCAAAACAAGGAGGTAGTCGTTCGTCATTATTTGGAGGACGTTTGTCCTTTAGGCGGTTTCGGGAAGCTCAACCTAAGATTTGTTAAGCCTTCAACAACCCTTCGACAAGCTCAGGGTGACAACCGTCAGCTCAGGGTGACAACCGTTAAGCTCAGGGTGACAACCGTTAAGCTCAGGGTGATATTCGTTAATTAATCGGAGATAGTGGATTGCCAGTTTTTGGGGGTAATGCCTTCGGCTTTCTTGAATGCCCGGATAAAGTAATTCACATCGGTAAAGCCGCATTGCTGACTGACGCTGGTAACGGAATTCTTTTTATCGGCCAGCAGCTGACGGGCGAGCCTGATGCGTTCGCGGGTTATGTATTCGAGGGGGGTGATACCAAATTGTTCTTTGAACCATTTAAAGAACATATTGCGGCTGAGGTAGGCTTTGCGGCTTAGTTCATCAATGGCGATCTTTTCCAGCAGGTGCTCCTGGATATAGTGGAGCACGTATTGCATACGGTTACTGTTGGTACTGTTGGCGCTTTCAAGGGTTGCCTGTGACAGGCGCTGGCTTTGCATGAGCCTGATAAAGAGTTCCTTCAGGCTTAGATCGGCAAATATATCCTTGGTCTTATCGCTGCTGCTGCAGATCCGGATGAGTTTATTGATGATACCGGATATTTCATTGTCGTTGCTAAAATGGTACTGATTGAATCGTAAGGTCCATTCGTTCAGTTCATATTTGTCGCTGTTATAATACTCATTGAGGTAATGGAGTATCTGGGTTACATAAGTAGCGTCTACGGTGAGGGCAATGCATTGGGTAGGATCGGAGAACCGGGCTTCGGGGAAATCAATGATCATGGGTTCATTGGCGGGAACGATGGCTGTTTCTCCGGGCAGGTATTCAAAAGCGGGATCATCAAAGATGCGGACTACTTTTTTGCCTCGTACCATGCTGCTAATAACCAGGTCGTTGAACCGGAGTGGTACGCTGTATGCCTGTTGATAGCTTTCAAAAATGTTGAACTCGCAGTTCTGCAGGTTAAATACGCGCCGGTTTTCAACCAGTGTATCCAATTGTTCAGGCGGCGTGAGCTCAATCTGATGGACGTAGTTTTTAACAGGCATGGTTATTATTTTGGCTTTCTGAAGTTAGTTTTCTTCTCCCAAAAACGGAAACAAAGGGTACAATTGTGCTACAAATAAGTACAAAAATGCACCTATTTGGGCCTAATATTAAGGAAATTAGGTTAATTATTTAAGTGTAAAAGAGCCTCTATCAATAGAATACTACAGTAGTGAGTTGAATTTGGGAGATTGGGTGCTGGAGTATACAGGATGTGAAGTCATTAACAGAACGGACTAGCCCCCAGGTAGCACTAACTTTTTCAGGCAGGTTTCGAGGCGAATTTAGAGCGGCCCTGCATGGCCGCTCCTTTTTTTTATTGTTTCTTAAGGGTGACCTGCACTTCACCTGTGCCTGTTTGAAGTGTTAAATTGTTGGGCGCATAAGTTTCATACCATATACCCAGTAAGGCGTCGTTGGCACCGGTCTTAATAAGCTGGATAGTAGTACCTGCGGCCACAGCCAATCTTTTGCATCTTATTTCCACATTGCCACTTATATTGATCCTTGTAACTGTTGCAGCAATGGTGAGAGTTTCACAGGTAATTTTTACATTGGACAAGGTGATCTCATTGGCAGTGAACCTTACTTCACTGGCAGACTCTATGGGCCTTTTTAATTCTGTTACAATGATGGTTTGAGCAAAAGAGGTTGCGCCGAAGAGCATCAAGGCAACTAACAGGCAGGTAGTATACTTTTTCATTTTGGGATTGTTAGGTTTGATTTTTTTGATATAGTATTATTTAATTGATGTCAACACGGTTGGTAAGGTTATAAGAGATGGAGAAGAAACCGGATGGCTTAAATGCTTTTTCAGTAACATCGCCTATAATAATTTTTGAAGCAGCATACTTACTTCCGTCTTTGAATTCAGGTGATTTCAGTCTTTCTACACGCAGCCAGCTTGCACCTGCGCTAACGATAATCTTCTGGCGTTTGCCCAATATCAGGGAAGCACCTAAGAAAAGGCTAAAATTCACATCACTAACTGACTGGAATCCTGCCCCTACACCACACATGGGACCCAGGGCCCAATCCTTTCCGGTGCGGGGATAAAAATGCATCATAGCGCCAATACCCGGACTGATTGTGTTGTTGTTGTCCTGCTTTTCGAGTGTTACTGAATCCTGGCCGGGGACATCCCTAAGGAAGTAGGTTTCGTCTTTGGCATTACTGCCAAAAGACACTACCGGTCCTACGCTGAAGTCGGCCTTCCAACCACCTTTGGCTGGTATATCGAATTTGAAGTTGATGGGATTTTTGTGAGCACCTATTGTTTTCGTATAGGTGGGTGTGATGGTAATCTGATAGGCTACAAAATCTCCATCCATCTGAACGGGCGGGGCCACAGCCAGGAAATTCTTCTTATTGCGCAGTTCATCGTTGAGAAAGCTAACCTCATCCAAGAGGCCTAATAATCCTTCCTCATCAATTAATTCATCAGCTTCTTCAATCTCTCCCAATGCTACTTCAATTTGTTTTTTCTGTTTGGGAGTAGCATTTGCATCGTCGGCCTTTGCAGAAGCATCGCGGTACAAAGCTTCCACTTCATGGTATAGCTTTTTTAATTCAAAGTATTGGGTTTTGACGTCGGCAGCCGGGATCTTTGCAGCAGCTACTTCTGTTTTGGCCTGAATCTCGGAAAAGGGTAAATCCATTTGGGCAACGGATATGAATTCATTTCTCACTTTCCTCAGATCGAATATATACCCGGCTACCAGAATTGATTTATCGAGGTATTTCAGGCATTTGGTGACGACCATGTCCAGGCTTTTCTTAAATTCCTCAGCAGCCTCATTTTGTTCGGGTGATTTAGCCCCACTGGCTTTAGCCTCGGGAGATTCGGCAATTTTATTCATAACAGGCACCTGCTCTGAGATCTTGCCTACAGCCTCTTCGGCTTTTTTGTTATTAGCTGTATTGGCCAGTTCAGTGGGATTGAGGCGGAACAAGGTTTGCAGTTCTGTAGGAATGGGGGTTTGTAGCTCAAATACCTTACCCTGCATTTCTACTTTGTAAAGAAACTTATTGATGTTCTGTATTTCAAAGATGGTAAACTCTCCCGACCTTACGGGTTGTGCAATGATGGTTTCGGAAACGCTTTTGGTGAAGTCCTTCCAATCAAGTGTTCTTCTCGCTGGCTGAGCGAGGGAGCAAGTAGCAATTGCCAGGCAGGTTGTCAATAAAATTAGTCGGATTAGCATATAGTTTGTATTACTGGTTAACAAATGAGGGTTTCAAAGATTTCAGAAAGGGAATGCTGGGGGTGAAGAAGTATTCGCCGCCTTTCATGGTCACGAACTGGGTGAATGGAAGTTTACCGGTCAACTCTGGTTTGCCATATTCGACGGGGAACTGATAATGATGTGTGGCCGGATGTTGATCTTTTATCTGTCCGATTATCGCATCCACTCCGGAATTGAGGGCGCCGGGCAAGGGGTTGGGGAAATCGGGATCATTTGCCATGCTGTGTTGTATCACTTCAAACTGATCTTCGATGCTTCGCTGGTAGCTCATGAACAAGAGGCCCACTCCTTCTTCAGGAAATACTTCTTTACAAGGAGCTATGGCTGTTTTCTTTTCCCTCTGACCAAATGGGATACCGCGCCTTGCCATAACAGGTGGTATCTTTTTGTCGCCCGCAATCTTATTATCCCTGGGATTTGTTTTACGTATATGCGCAAAATAGGGACACCGACTAGCTGAGGCTTCCATGCCGGCCGGGGTATTTCCATAATTGAAATTGTTGTAATTACCTGCTCCTATTACGCCTTCATCGTCGGTAAGCACTACGGGCGAACCGTCTTCAAAACGACCCACGAGGTAAGCGCCTCCCAGTTCGCCCAGCCCAAGATCTTCTTCTGCTTTTTTAAAGCCCTTTACGTTTTGTTCCAGCTTCCTGAAAACAAAATAGCTGCCAAATGAATCCGGCTCCTCTGTATAAGGGTCTTTTATGAGTACGAGGTCGGAGTCGGCTGTGGGGTTAAACTTAGGTTTGGCAGGATCGTCATTACCGGCTTTGGGATCGGCGCTGTGAAATTTCATCCACTCATCAACTTCCTCTCTTAAGAAAAGGGGTTGGCTGATGCCATCTACATATCCAAAATGTTCAATACCATCTCCGTTATCATTGCGGATCACGTTGCCATATTCTACAGCGATCACATCAGCGAAGTCTTCGGACAAATCCACGATCTCCCGCGCTGCCAGTTCCATGCGGGCCACATCATCATCGGCCAGTAATACCATGGCATGGGTTTCTCCCTGAAAACCTTTTTCCCAATGTTTAGGGTCGGGATCGCAGGTAATATCCAACCTTTTTTTCATGCCGTCGAGGAAGGCTTTATCATCGAGGTTTTTTTCTACTTCCTTTCCTAAGTACTTATACCCTGTGGCGGTAATAAAAAAGCCTGTAAATACGCCACCGGGTACACGGTTCCTTTTGAATCGTTCTCTTTCCCAAAGCTGCTTTTTAAAACTGGTTACTTTTTCTGCCAGGTAAATCCCGATCCAGGCGCTGGCTGTTTTCTCCTGTCCCTTTTTAAATTGCAAAAAAATGTGTGTAGTGTAATCTCTGCCATGGCCTTTGAGGATATTGCCCTGTATGTTTGACAGTAAGGGATCATTGGAAAAATCCATTGGATCAATCAGTTTCATGATTGGCTTCTTTTGATGAGTAGTATTGGTGTTATTGCCGGTACAAATATCACCAGGAGGCACAGGGGCATCAAGGGTATAAGAACTGTTTTGGCGGGCGTTTTTACACCTGAACGCATCAGGTGTAAATACCGGGGAGGGAAGGAAAGGTATTAAGGCAGTGAGGTACGTAGAAGACAGCTGCGGGCAGGGAGCCAGGAGCTGAGAGTGAATACAAGTCTTGATTAAAATAGCAAAGTCTCTCCGCGGGGAGAGACTTTGCTATTTTAATCTATTTATGATGGGTTTCGACAAGCTCAACCCGACATCTGTTAATACTCAACCCGACATCTTTTAATACTTAGCTGGTTCACCGGGCTTGGGTAATGATTTGCGGATGAACTCGCGGATGTGTTCGTTGCTGGCGGCGAGGTCTTCTTTGCGCAGGTACATCATGTGACCGCTGCGGTAACCTTCCCAGCTCAGGCGGCTCTTGAGTTTACCACCGGGATCCATTTGCCACATGTCGTATTTTGCATTGAAGTAGTCGCAGGCGCCATCATAATAACCTGATTGCACCAATACATGCAGGTAAGGATTCTGTGCCATTGCCTGACGCAGGTTTTCACCGGTCTGATCGCCACTGCGATCCCAGGGATTCACAGGACCAAACATATTGTAGCGCAGGTCGGTCTTATAGTTCAGGTCATTGCGCAGGTACATGTTGATGGGCGGGGTAAATGAATGGAGCCAGGAAGTAAGCTCGGCATTGAAATCGGGACTATCACCGGCATCCTGTCTGTCGATGCCCTTGTAACGGGAATCCAGGCGGCCTACGGTAAATCCTTTATCACGCAACAATTCCTTCCAGAAGTAATTGGTAGGCACATCGAGGTTGTGCTGTAATATCACTTTCTCTGACAAACCAGAATAGCGGGCCATTTTGCCGGCAATTTCCTTTCTCTTGGCTTCGGGCAGGTATCCTCCTTTGGCGATAGCAGGAATGAGCTCATTCACGGTAAAGTCTTCCACTTCGGGCAACATAGCGGTGAGGTCTTTCTGCTGGAGATCGGAAGGAAGTGCTTTGTGGTACCAGGCGGTGGCTGCATAATACGGCAGGCGTAAGGCAGCTTCCACAGGGCCACTTCTATCTATACCTAAATCTGTAGGAGAAACGAGCACTACACCATTGAGGTACATCCATTGTGCATTCTGTAATTCGAGGGCAAGACCTGATACACGGGTAGTACCATAGCTTTCACCAATCAGGTATTTGGGAGAAGCCCAACGGTTCTGACGGGTAACGAAGGTACCGATCCAATCGGCGAGGTATTTGATATCGGCCCTTACACCAAAGAATCTGGAGCCGGGTATATCTTTGTTCATGGGCCTTGAAAAGCCGGTATTTACGGGGTCGACATACACGATGTCGGCAACATCAAGAATGGAGTAAGGATTTTCTTTGATGCCATAAGGTTGAACGGGATAACCTTCATCATCAATATTCAATAACACGGGACCTGTATAGGCAATGTGCATCCAAACAGAAGCGGAACCGGGACCACCATTGAAAGAAATAACGAGGGGGCGGGGCGCTTTGTCTTTAATGTCTGTTCTTTCATAATAAGTATAGAACAACCCTGCAATGGGCTTTCCTTCTTCATCCCATACAGGCAGGGTGCCGGCTATTGCTTTGTAAGGTATACGCTGGCCCTTAATGGTCACTTCATGATTGGTGATCACGGAGGCATCGGGATCGATGAGTGACTTTGGAGGGGCTTTATCTTCTTTTACAACGGGAGGTGCAGGGGCGGCGGTGGCCGCTGCTCTTGGCCCGCCCCCTTGCCTTTGTTGGGCAAAGGACGTAGCAACAACAGATAACATAAATGCTGATAGCAGTATTTTTCTCATAACATGGTCTTATTTAAGGGCTCAATATAGAATTAGAACGAATTATTAATTACTAATTATTGATTATTGGTTCATTGATGTTAAGAACCGGATAATTTAATGTTCACAGGTAATCAGCTCAGCCCTGTTCTGCCAAAGTAAAGTGTTTATTTGAGGAAATTAAAAGTCTTTATCAATTTACTTTGTATTTAACCTCTTCGGTGATACCCTTCCAGGTATCGGTACGAAATGGGACAGCGGGAAAACCTTCTTTGTTGTACAGGTTGGCTTCGGGCATATCATCGGCCCAGGCATAGCGAACGGCCAGGGGCGCTGTTACGTTGTCGCTCCAGACAATCAGTTTATCGCCACTTACCTGCGCCTGTGCGAAATAGAATTTGTGATCAGCGCCTGCAATTTCAAATCCTTTGATGTATCCATATTTATCTTTTGCCATAAAGCCATTGGAGGCATGGGTAAATGACAATTCAATTTTATTACCTACTGTTTTCATGGCCTGGTATGAGGGACCGCTCCACTCGCGGTTCTTTTGGTAGAGGTTATTGAGGGCGATGGCTGCCAGGCGTTTTCCCACGTCTTGTTTGTTGCGCGGGTGGATGTCTTTTGATTCACCGATATCAATGGTCACGGCCATGCCGGTGTTGGGTAATGCTAAGGTATTGGTTTGTGCTTCGCGCAGCTCGGCCCAGGTGCTGCCATTTTTTGTACTGCCATTGGCGGCATTGAAGCTGGCGAGTTGTACAAAATAGAAAGGGAAGTCACCCTGGTTCCAACGCTTCCTCCAATCGTTAATCATTAAGGGGAAAGCTTTGCGGTATTGATAAGCACGGCCCGCATTGGTCTCACCCTGGTACCAGATAGCGCCTTGTATAGCATAAGGGATGAGGGGATTGACCATGCTGTTGAAAAGTAAAGTAGGATAGCTGTTGGGCCCGGTGGCATCAACTATGCGGACGGACTCTACTTTGAATAACCAATCGCCCGCTAATGACTGTGCCGAATTATCAATGGTGAGCTTCATGGTAAGGGGATCGCCATGCACACCGCCGCCGCCACCGTTGTCGGTAACACGAATGGCGATCACATTTTTGCCGGCCTTCAGAATGCCTGCAGGTATGGTATAGCTACGGGGTGCATCCCATTGGGCCATGCCACCCACTTTGGTACCATTGACAAATGTTTCATCAATATCATCTATCTGGGCCAATTCGATGGTAGCGGTTTTTCCTGCCTGTGCCTCATTGAGGACAATGGTTTTCCGGAACCATACCACTCCATCGAGGTCTTCATAACCCTGGCTTTCCCAGGCGTTGGGCAATTTCATGTGGGGCCAGTTATCATCGTTGAGGGTAATGGACTTCCAGCTGCCTGTTTCTGTATTGACGTTGAGGGATCCTTGCAGGGCCTCTATTTTCTGTACCAATTGTTTGTTACGTTGTTTTGCGGTCTCTTCGAGGTTGGCAATGGGCGCATTGCCGAACAATGTCTTAAACTCTTCGCTGTTGTCGAAAGCTTCTTTGCTGGTCCAGGTCTCCACCATGGTACCGCCCCAGCTAGTATTGATAAGACCCACGGGCACATTTAACTGTTGATTAAGATCGCGGGCAAAGAAATAACCTACGGCTGTAAAGTCGCCCACAGTTTGGGGGCTGCATACTTTCCATTCGCCGCCGGAGATGTCTTTCTGGGGAGCAATAGCTGTTTTAAGGGGCACTTTAAAATGGCGTATCTGAGGAAAGTTGGCATTTTTGATCTCCTCGTCTTTGTTGTTGGTACTGTTGACGGTCCATTCCATATTGGACTGACCGGAGCAAATCCACACTTCTCCCACCAGTATGTTGTTGATGGTAAGGTTGTTCTTTCCTTTTACGGTCAATTGCCAGGGGCCGCCTGCCTGCTCGGGATCGAGGGAGAGCTTCCACTGGCCGGTCTTATCGGCTTTGATGGTCTTTAGCTGTTTGTTGAACTGAACGGTGATCTTTTCGTTGGCAGCCGCCCAACCCCATACAGGAATGGGCTTGTTACGCTGGAGCACCATATTATCTCCAAATATGCGGGGCAGGGTAACATCGGCATAGACGAATTGGGTAAGGACAAGAATGGCGAGGCTAAGGAAGAATCTTTTCATATTCAAGTTTGGCTGGGGATGAGAGAAATCTGTTTGACGTGAAGATAAAAGAATACAGCATATAGAATACAGGATACGGCATACAGAATACAGAATTTAGCATACAGAATTGCTACCGCGATTTAAGCTTTCCTGACTGTTTGCGAATGAGGAAGAGGTTACTGGTTGCTCTCTAATGGTGGAGGGGGATTGGACAGGGGTGAAGGGTTTAGTAGGATAATCAGCGGATAATCAATAGATAGTCCTACTATTATCTACGGCTGACACAGGGGTGAAGTCCTCTTCAGGTCCTCTATAATTCCTCGTCAGGTCCTCTATAGGTCCTCGTCAGCTTTTCCCATATAGTTTTTTCAAATATTCGTAAAAGGAGCGATATCAATAAAGAATGCCGGCAACCTAACAGGTGGTAAGATCCTGTTTTGGCGCCGGCATCCAGGTTTTTCATTAATGATCCTGACCCGTTTATTTTGTTACCACGTCAAATTTTCTGAAGATGGATTTCACACTGGCCTGAATTTCTTTCTGTGTCACATTGCGGTTGGCCACTTCATCAGTAGTCCAGCCCTGCCAGATGGTATGATCTGTTTTGGCATCCACCATGGTGACGGTGAGGGTGCCTTCGCGTACGCTTACGGAATTGTCATCATATCCTAAAAAGGTAGATGGATAGTAAATGGTTCCATAACGGCGCAGGTAGGGATTGTAAAATATCCTGCTGTAAGGGCGGGAATAGACGGGGTTGGAAGTTTCCCGGTTGTTTCTTTCCACCAGCAGGTCGTAGCTGATGAGTACATCGGGTCTGTTTTTGTCTTCTTTCCAACCTTGTTTTTCCAGCTCTTTATTGACGGATTGTTGTACATGCTTGTCCATCAAATCATTCCTGCGGTCCTTTGTATCCTTTTGCTCTTCTTTTTTGCTGTCTTTCCTGTCTTCTTTTTTATTGTCTTTTTTGTTGTCCTTCTTATCGTCTTCTTTGTCTTTGCTTTCGCTGGTGACCCATGCAAATGTTTTGTATTGTGTAAAATCGGCTGTGTCGTCTTTTTCTACATGGGCCGGTGCTGCACATCCTACCATGAGCAGTACGGGGAGGGCCAGCATTATTGAGTTTAACTTCCACTGTTTCATATCACGTTGCGTTTATGTTGATAAAGCTTTTTGTCACTATTATTAACGCAATAAGCTGCTTCACCGTCAATAAAGTTTTGTGAAAGATTGGTTAGGGAAACGTTAAGAAAAAGCCCCGGCGAACCGGGGCCTGTATAGCGCATGAGACTGGTGGCAGCCTTTATTTGCCCTTAACTGCAACCAGACAATTATTCGGCCACGAGGGTTTCCTGTATTTCCCTCAGTGCACCGGCAGCATTGTAATATTTGTAATGGAGTGTGAAAGTTTTGGTAGCCGGATCGTAGGTGCAGGTACCATCATTTTCCAATGAAGAAAAACTTGGGTTGATGGCACTGGGCAGTACGGTGACCTGGTGGGTAGTGGGATTAATTTTCAGGTACATCCAGGCAGTGGTAAGGTCGGCCACTTCTGTTTCGACGGTGGTGAGATCAACAGTAGAGAGGTATTTGCTTCCTTCAATGGGGGCCTCTGCAGCAACGGGTGTTGTGTTGGTGGCGCCGCTGTACAGTATGCGCAGGCCCGATGCTTCATAAGAGCGTTCATAATCGTTCTTCACTTTCAATTCAATGAGCACATTCTTGTAGATGGGACTGATCTCTCCCTGGCTTACCTGTGCAATGGACAGGCCAATAGCATATTCACCACCGGCTATGGCGGAGGGCTTTATCTGGATCTGTACTACTGCCTTGCGTGTTGCCGGGGATATCACGAGATCGTAGGACAGGATATTAAAAGACCCGGCGGGCGGCGGTGTATAGGCAGTCAGGTGGGCCAGGTTGTAATTGTCAATGATGGTATTGTTCAAAGCGATCTTTACCTGTACATCGGTATTGAATTCGGAACGGAATATTTGCAATTCGGTGAGATTGGTCTCTATTGATATGTCCTTATAATCGAGGGCCAGTGTATTGATCTCATTCTTTGCGTCGGTAAACTCGGTAATGATGCGTTTGGTATTGTCTGTAAAGTCAATGGCATATTTATCCCTGATGCAGGAACTGGCGAGCACCAGGAGGAAGAGGGCATATAAGATGGCACTATTTTTCATACTGATAAAGTTTGGTGGTTAATAACCATCATTTTGAATGACGTTGGGATTTGCAATGATCTCATTGAATGGAACAGGCCAGGCCCATGAGCGGCTATTGGAAGGCAGTGAACAAATGGTACTGTTGGTATCGGTATTGGATGGGCAACGATTGATGGGGGTTTTGTTCCAACGTTTGAAGTCGAAGAAACGGTGGCCTTCAAATGCCAGTTCTTTTCTCCGCTCGGTAAGGATGGCGGTCCATAAGGCATTGCCTGTTTCTGTGCCGGGGGTGAATCCATTGATACGATTTTCCCTGATGGTATTAATATCATCCAGCGCATCACCTTGTTTATTGAGCTTAAAGTTGGCTTCTGCTCTTATCAGGTACATTTCAGCCACGCGGTAGGCTTTCCAGTTGACGATGCCATCGGTGGCATTGCCCTTACCCAGGTGTTTGCTCACAATGAGGCGTGGTGGCTTGACGGTGCCATTGAGTGTACCCACGTTGGCCATGTAGGAACTGTAGCGCACATCATTGGCCTGATCATACAAAGCAGTTAATCCCTGTGCGGGCCGGTAAGTGTTGCGGTTGCCGCTGGCAAAGAACACGTTGTCGTAGACGGCTCCATCCAGCACGCTTTCAAAGCTCACTGACCATAGTACTTCCTCTACGGATTCGTCATTCCAGATGAAGGGGAAATCATCGATGTTGCTGATCGCTTTGCGGGTAATAACAGCGGTAGCGGCATCCACGGCAGGTTGCCACAGGCCGGCATAGAGGTTTACACGGGCCTGCATGGCTTTTACCACCAGCCAGTCGATATGTGTTTTGTCATCGGCGGTATTGATGGGCTTGTCCAATTCGCCGTCAAGTATCGTAGCGGCCTCATTCAGATCGGCAAGTACCTTATCATAGGTCTCTTTCACGGTGTTGCGGGCTGGCTTTGCAGTGATATCAAATTTGGTAACGTAGGGAACACCTTTGGCGGCGGAATTGCCGTCGAGGGATTCACCATACAGGCGCAGGAGGTCGAAATGCACATGCGCCCTGATGGCAAGTGCCTGTCCCTTGATGCGCCTGGCGGCTTTGGTATCCTGAGAAGCGATATTGTCGATATCGCGCAGGATAATGTTGACGCCGGAAATAATATTATAGGCGCTTAGCCAGGGAGATTTTACCTCTCCATCAGTGGGGACAACGGTCCATTCGGACATGGATTGTTCATTGCCCAAGGACTCTTTGGTTTGTATAAGGTCGTCGCCCATAATATCGGGCACTATGGAGAAGGCGCCATCGGCGGCAGAACTATAATAGTCGCCTGACTGAAAGGCATCATAGGCGCCGGTGAGCACATTATCGGCTTCTTTGATACTGGCCAGGGGGCTGCTGCCATCGAGCTGGTAATCGGGCTTTTGTTCGATCTTTTTAGTACAGGCGGTGAGGAGCAGGAGGAAGAAGAGACTGAGAGTCGTGAGTTGTGAGTTGTGAGTCGCTGCCTTCGTCGTTAAGTAATATTTATAGATTAATGTTTTCATTGCTGATAATTTTTGATAAACAATTCCTGTTGGTTACTTATAATCCGATGTTGATGCCCACTGTTACTGTTTTGAGGGTGGGATATTGTGCGCCTGCATTGAGGACGGGAGCTCCATTAGAAGGCGGCTCGGGATCGTATCCCCGGTATTTGGTACCGGTAAACAGGTTTTGCCCCTGCACAAATACGCGCAGGCTGTTGAGTTTTATTTTATCCAGCAATCCTTTTGTAAAAGTGTAAGCCAGCTGCACATTCCTTAAGCGCCAGTAGCTGCCGTTCTCTACAAAGTGGGATGTTTTGTCGAGGAAGTACACGCTGGGATCGGCGCGTGGGATATCGGTCATATCGCCTGGCTGGCGCCATTCGCGCAGGAGGTCGGTGGAAATACTGGAAGCTATGTATCCGGGAAATTCGACATTGAAACGATCATTGTTCACGAGTTCATTGCCAAACACAAATACCCAAAAAACCTGCAGTTCGAGGGCTTTGTACCGGAAGGTATTGGTAATGCCGCCGAAGTAAGGGGCATCGCTTGTGCCGAGGTAAACATTGTTGTCGGCAGAGTAATCGCGGGTGATCTTACCCTCTTTGTCGTAGTAGAGGGGATCACCATTGGCGGGGTCAACACCTGCGTACTTAACGAGGTAGATGGTATTGAGGGGTTTACCAATCTTGAGCACGCTGACATCATCACCGGCCAGCACATTGTCTTCACCATTAGGTCCCAGTTCGAGTATGGTATTCTTGTTGTAGGTGAAATTACCGTCGATGGTCCAGCTGAAGTTGCGGGTATTGACAGGTACACCGCGCAGGTTGACCTCAATACCCCTGTTGCGCAAACGGCCTGCATTGGAAAGTACGGAAGCAAAGCCGCCGGTCATGGATACTGTTTTGTTGTAGAACAGGTCTTTGGTAATGCTGTTGTAGTATTCCACTGATCCGGTAACGCGGTTATTGAGTAAGGCAAATTCAACACCGAGGTTGAGGGTGGATTTGGTTTCCCATTTCAGATCGGGGTTGCCCGGTGAAGTGAGGCCCAGACCAGTGGTGCCTGCATAATTGATCTTACCGAATAAGGCCCTCGAAGCAAAATCGGCAATACCGCTTTGGTTGCCCACGGTGCCATAGCTGGCTTTCAGTTTGAGCAGGTCGAAGATTCCTTTCGAGGGGCTGAAGAAGGGTTCGTCGGATAGTACCCAACTGGCGCCTACATTATAAAAATCGGCCCATTTGTTATTGGCGCCAAAACGGGAGGAACCATCACGCCGGTAACCGGCATGCAGGAAGTAACGGTTCTTGTATCCATAGTCGGCTTCTGCAAAATAAGACACCAGGGAATTATCGGTACCGGTACCTCTTACCACGGGAATAAATCCATTGTCGGCGGTACCGTCGGTAATGGCGGATTCATTGGGGAAAGGCAGGGTCAATCCAAAGCCTGTGAAATTGAATTGGTTGAAATCGCTTTCCAGTATTTCCTGGTAGATGGTGCCGCTGAAGTCGTGATCATCCCATCTGTTCTTATAGTTGATGGAGTTGGTACCTATGTAGCGAAAGTTGCGGTTGAATAAACGGGCCAGGCTTCCCTGTCCACCCTGTGCTTGTTTGCCGGCATTGGTGCCGGGAGCATTGTATACCTCTGATTCGTTTTGGGTATAATCGAAGCCCCAGTTGGTGCGCAGTGTTATGTTCTTAACGAAGGTGGGTTTGTATTCAATGAAGGCATTGGCCACGCCTTTCCATTGAGGAAAGCGGCGTTTGTTTTCCAACAATTCCTGCAAGGGGTTGGGCTGACCGGAAGGAGTAGGATCCTGCAGGTATTTGCCATCCTGATCGTAGGGAGTGAAATAAGGTAATGACCAGCGTATGCCATTCAATGGAGATACGACGCTCTGGTTGTTTTCGGCTGTGTTGTTGAAGATGGAGTATCCAAAGGAAGCATTGATACCAAAGCGGAGGGAATTGGTACCGCTTTCGAGGTTGATGCGACCGGTATATCTTTTCAGGTCGGTGGCCTGTACGACGCCTGTTTGGTTCATATAGGACAGGGATGCATAAAAGCGGGTGCGATCAGTTCCCCCGGAAGCGCTTAACTGGTGCATTTGGGTATTGCCTGTGCGAAAGAAAACATCTTCCCAATCGGTTTGAATATTCCGGAGGCTATCGAAATCGGCCTGGCTCCATCCATTGGGATTACCGTGGTCCATTTCATAAGTGAGTTTTTCTTGTGTGTTCATGAGTTTGAGCTTCTGGCGTGGCCATTTGCTCTGACCATATTGAACATCATAATTAAACCTGACAGGACCTGTGCGGCCTCTGCGGGTGGTAACCACAATAACGCCGCCGGCGCCTCTTGAACCATAGATAGAAGCAGCAGCAGCATCTTTCAAAACGGAAACGCTTTCAAAATCGCCCTGATTGAGGGTAGCAAAATCGGCGGCATTGATCTGTATGCCGTCTACTATATATAAGGGATTGGTGGAACCGCTGATGGAACCACGGCCGCGGATCACGACTTCGGCAGCGGAGCCGGGCTGTCCGGTACCTGTTCTTACGCTTACACCGGTAGCCTGTCCTTGCAGTAACTGATCGAAGGAAGCGATGGGCTGTGTGCGGATGTCGTCGATGGATACGGAACTCACAGACCCTGCAGAAGAGCGTTTGGACCGGGTATTATAACCAGTTACCAATACTTCGGTGAGGGCGGCCTGGTTACGCGCCAATTGTACGGTGATCAATGGGATATCTGTGACGGTTACTTCTTTATCGGCTGATCCGGCAGAGGAGATCACCAATACATCGCCATTGGCTGCGCGGATGGTAAAGCTACCTAAAGCATCTGCTGCTACTCCTGAACGTGATCCTTTGATCTTTACAGATGCGAATGCGATGGGATCTCCCTTTTCATCAACGATACGCCCATTAACTGTTTTGGATTGTGCGAATGAGTAAAGTGCACAGAGCATTGCAAGGAAATGCAATAGAATTTTCCTCATAAGAAGTGTTTTAGATGGCTAAAATGTTAGTATGGTCATTAATAAGAGGCAGGAAAATAGTCTTGTGCTGCTGCGTTGATCATGGATTTTTACCGTTCGAGCAGGAAGAAAGTCACTAACTTATCTTGAGAATAAAATAACCTAACGTTAGTTCGTTTACACTTTTATGTATAACCGAATCTGTATAACGCAAATGGACCTATAGAATACAGTTTATGGTATACCAACTGCGGATTGAACTGTCAGGCTCTCAGGGCAGCCACGAGGTAAGTGATCTTGGCGTGTAATTCGACGGGACGGAATGGTTTGTGAATGAAATCGGTAAAGCCTTTTTGCAGGAGGTCTTCCTGCATATTATCATATACAGCGGCTGTAAATGCCACTACAGGGATATTGTTGTTGAGTTTGCGAATCTCCCGGAGTGCGGTAGCGCCATCCATTTCAGGCATTTCGAGGTCAATGAGGAGGAGGTCAAATTCCTCTTTCCGGAATTTGTCTACTGCTTCCCTGCCGTTAACGGCTTCGCTTACTTCAATGCCCCATTTGGCGAGGAAGCGCCTGGCTATGGCCAGGTTGACGGGATTGTCTTCTGCTATGAGTACTCTCACGCCGGGCATCTGTGTGAGCTGGCTTATGTTTTCCTCATGGATATACCGGGGCCTGCTTTCATTGATCTTCAATTCGACGGTAAAATGGAAAGCGCTGCCTTTTCCTTCTTCGCTTTCGAGGAGGAGATCGCTGTTGAACTTGTTGACAATCTTTTTGGTAATGGCAAGACCGAGGCCGGTACCACCGTATTTACGTGTAGTATTTACATCGGCCTGGGTAAAGGTTTCAAATATTTCACGGTGTTTATTCCTGGGTATGCCAATACCGGTATCCATGACGATGAACTGGATGGTGGCTTTGGTGCTGGATGCGAACAGCTTGCGCACAGCCAGGGTGATCTTACCGGCATGGGTGAATTTGATGGCATTGGACAAGAGGTTGCTCAGCACCTGGTTGAGGCGTGTTTCGTCGGTAATGAACTCGGCATTGAGCCTGTCGTCAATATCTGTTTTAAATTCCAGTCCTCTTGCTTTCACCTGTGAAGCAAACTGGGTAGATACCTGTTGTATAAATTCTTTGATGTTGACGGGCGCTTCTGCGAGTTCGAGCTTGCCTGCCTCAATTTTATTATAGTCGAGGATATCGTTGATGAGCATCATCATGTGCTCGGAAGAAAATTTCAGGATATCGAGGTGGGCCTTCTGGGAAGGCAGGTGATCTTCCTGAACGAGGAGGTTGGAAGCACCAATGATCCCATTTAAGGGGGTCCGCAATTCATGGCTCATGTTGGACAGGAACCTTGATTTGGCCTTGGCTGCTACTTCTGCTTTCTCCTTGGCCTTCATCAATTCAAACTCGGTCATTTTTACGTGGGACACATCGAGGATACTGATCTTGGTATAGCGAATATCCTTATAGGAAAAAGGAGCCAGGCTGACATAGCCGTGGAAAGTACGGCCCTTTTGTGTAGTAAAGGCGAGTTCGCCCTGCCAGCTTTGTGTACCATCGGATACTGTTCTTTCTATGGCGTTGAACTGGCGTACATGGTCTTCATCAAACCAGTTCTCCACATGGGAGCCTTCTATCTCGCGCTTTTCGGTTACATCAAAGAGCTCGAGGGCGCGGTGGTTACAACTGGCAATGATGCCTGACTGGCTGAATATAATAAATACACCATCGAGTGATGTATTGAAAATAGTGTCTCCGAATTTTTTCTCCTGCAGGATAGCTACTTCATTATCCTTGTTGACACGCAGGATGGAATAAGAGAAAATGATGGTCATGCACAGGGATATAACGAGGTTGCTGCTGTACAAACGAGTGTACAAGGCATCATTGATCAGCTGTACGGTATTGGTGTAAGGCGATAGTTTAAGACAGATGAGTGATGCAATAACGGTAATGGTATAAACGATGAACAACTCCCTGGAGTTGCGCCGGATACTCACCACAAAAGTGAGTACGAGGAAATAGGGAAAGTAAAAAAGGTATTCGCCTGCTTTGAGTCCTTCTATATAACTAATGACGATCAGGTAGAGGTTGAGGTTTACGACTGCTATAATGCGACCTATCTCTAATTTTCGCCGGGAACCAAAATAAAAGGCGAGCAGGAAAAAGTAAGCTGAAGTAATGTTGATCAGCGCACTGATATATAGTTTGTGATAAAAGTAAGAGACAACGGAAAAGAAGTTGACGAGTAATGCCAGGAGAATAAACTGGTTGAAGCCGATGATCTTTTTACGCTGGTCTTTGGTAATGCCCTCCTGCAGCCCTGAAAACACAATATCCCGGTAAATTGACCACCCCAGATATAATAATTTCTGCTTCATAGAGTTATTGGATTAGGCATTTGTAACAAAACGGGTTTCCGGACTTGTTATGTAACGAAAAAATCGAAAATCTATTTCCTATGAACCAGCCCACCCTATCTAAGCAATTCATTTTCAATGAAAAAATTAACAGCGATTATCTCTTCAGCCTGTACGCGGATGATTATCCTTATATAGAAGAGGTGTTTTCGGTAACGCTGCAACATTTTGACGAGGACTTTGAAGCGATCCAGGTAGCATATGCAGGCGGTGATATTGCGGACCTGAAGAAGGGGGTTCATAAGATAAAACCTGCATTTGGTTTTGTGGGGCTTACGGATATTCAGCAGATCTGCGGTGCTTTTGAGGATGCCTGCCAGGAGGCTACGGAAAAAGAGGCATTAAAAGTTGGTTATAAAAACCTGGTTGCATCATTAGAAGAGGGAAAGCTCGTTCTAGAAGCAGAATATCGCAAGTTGAAAGATTTTAATGCCAATCCCCTATGAATTTAAAGTGCGTAATAGTAGAAGACCTGCAAGTAGCTGCCGATTACCTGGCTAAATGCTGTGAGAAAAGTGGACAGATCGATGTACAGGCGCATTTTCCGAATGTACAGGAGGCGCTGGTATACCTGAATGAACATGCTGTAGATCTTCTATTCCTTGATGTAGAAATGCCTGGCGCTACAGGTTTTGAATTGCTGGATCAACTGGCTTACTTTCCCAAGGTGGTGCTGACCACTTCCAAATCAGAATATGCGTATGATGCTTTTGAATACAATGTAACTGACTTCCTGAAAAAACCATTTACGTACCAGCGTTTCCTGGAATCTTTACAAAAACTTACGACCTCCACGCCTGAAAACAATATTACCAGTACAGCCACGGACCATATTTTCATTAAGAGTGATGGTAAACTAGTAAGGCTGAACAATGACGATATCCTGTACATTGAGAGTATGGGAGATTATGTGAAGTTTGTGACGGGCGATAAAAAATACGTAACGCACAACACGATCAAGAACCTGGAAGAGAAGGTCAATAAGGGCTGTTTTATTAAAGTGCACCGCTCCTACATTATCAACATCACGAAGATTGACGATATCCGCGAAAATGACCTGTTTATCAAGGGTAATGAGATCCCCATCAGTAAGGCGCACCGCAGTGAGGTGATGAAGCGGTTGAATATTATTTAGGAAAGCTGCGAGCTTTGAGCTACGAGCTGCGAGCCGCTTGCTTTGATAGCAGATTTCTCACTCCGCTTCGCTGCGTTCGAAATGAACAAGTTAGGAAGTACGCTGCGTTCGAAATGAACCGCCATCTCAATCCTTTAATTACCAGTTTCTTAACCTATTTTACCCAACTTACAGAGATTCCGTCCATTCTACTTATCGAAGAAAAAGGTCGTTTCACCGGTCATTAGGGTCCAAAACACTAAAAAACTTCCCCTCCTGCCTTTCATTTTACACCTTTGTATCAGCAAGGGAGTAAGCCCTGAACCACTACCAAAAAAGACTGATTATAGTAAAAGATATTAATTGCGACGGTTATCTCAATACTCTTAGTTACGCAAATGAAGTCCGTACAGTATGAAAACTAATGGGTAAACGCTCCAGCCTTTACTCATGTACACCCTGGATTTCATTGGAAGCAGCCGAACCACCTGGTTCGGTTGCTTTTTTTATTGTGTATCCAACCAAGGCCTGCTCCTAAAAAACGACGTTACGCCACTGTTTGGCGAAAAAAATAGGTTAAAGTAAAAAGAATCTGCATCTTTGTTTTGTTGAAAAGCTCCCGGACCTGCTCCGGGACTGCATCTCAGGCCGGCCACACGGGGCCGTCTACTGATCCAATATTCCACGAAAGACTATGATGAATAGCAAGTAATCTCCTCGAAGGAAAACCTCTGCCAATGTCTATGATTGCCAATACATCCAATATTCAATGAGCCCTTATAAGGTTTAACAGGTTAAGTAAGAACGTTTGACGACCCACAGTAAAGAATTTAAAGCTGCTCCGTGAAGCAGCTTTTTCTTTTAACCTAATCCGATCTCACTATGGCGTTCGGGAATCTCTACATCCAGGAAGCCTTTTCGTATAAGTCGTTGTTTGAAAGCCTGCTGTACATCATATTCGCCATGCACGAGGAATAGTTTCTTCACGAGTTTGGGATCCTGGCCGGCCAGGAACTGGCTCAGGTCTTCATAATCGCCGTGGGCACTCATGCTGCGGATAGCACCCACTTCGGCATGCACTTCATGGCGTACGCCAAAGATGCCTACTTCCTTTGCACCCGCCATCAGTCTGCCACCGAGGGACATGGGCTCGCAATAACCAGTCAATAAAATGGTATTGCGGCTGTTCTCAATGTTATTGCTGATATGGTGCTTGACCCTGCCCGCTTCGGCCATACCACTGGCAGAGATGATAACGCAAGGTTCATTGCGGAAGTTGAGCAGTTTAGATTGTTCTACTGTTTTTACATATTTCAGGCCGGTGAATGCAAATGGATCGCTATCTGTACGCAATACCTGTTGAATATGTTTATTGAAGTATTGGGGGAATTTCTTGAGGAGTTCTGTGACCTCTATACTGAGGGGGCTATCTACAAAATAATCCAGCTTAGGTAAACGATTCTCCAGTTCCAATTGATTTAATGCATACAGGAGTTCCTGGGTTCTGCCTACGCTAAAGGCAGGCATAATGAGTTTACCTTTCTTTTGGAGGCAGGTCTTTACAATCCACTCCAACAGTTGATCGGGGGTAGTTGTTTGCTCATCATGAAGGCTATTGCCATAGGTGGATTCCAGTAGGATATAATCGGCCTGTGAAAAATTGGCGGGAGATTTCAATATCACATCGCGGTAGCGGCCAACATCACCACTGAAGGTAAGACGGGTTGTTTTCCCATTTTCCTTAATGCGCAGGTGCACGGCAGCGCTGCCGATAATATGACCTGCATCTGTATACATCACCTCTACATTTTCATCGATGGTATGCCATTCGCCATAGTCCACGCTCACAAAAAGATCCAATGCAGCCCAGGCATGTTCTTTGGTATAGAGGGGTTCTATATAGGGCAAGCCTTCGGCGGCTCTTTTCTTGTTGGCATATTTGACATCGTTTTCCTGGATGCCGGCAGAGTCTTCGAGCAGGAGGGCTGATAATTCCCTGGTGGCAGGTGTAGAGAATATCTTACCATTAAAGCCGTCTTTGACGAGCTTGGGGATCAACCCGCTGTGGTCTATATGGGCATGGGATAAAATGAGATACGTTACTTCCCTGGGATCAAAACCCCAGGTATTGTTGAGGGCATCGGTTTCGGCGCCCATGCCCTGGAACATACCGCAATCGAGGAGGTATTTTTTCCCATTGTTTAATGAAAGAAGGTGTTTGGAACCAGTAACGGTACGGGCAGCGCCATGGAATGCTATTTTCATTTTTTTACTTTAAAGGACCATGTAAATAAAAATTCTGCTACGGCTTCGCCCTGCTCATTCAGGCCAGTGGAACGGGCTATGAAGGATTGGGGTTCGCCAGTGGTTATCGCTTTTTCTATTGTTTCTTTTAACATCATTCCGTCGGTACAAGTAAAGGTAGTAGTACCAGCAGCTTTTTTGAAGTAGCTGGCTTCCATTTTAACAATGAGCATAGAAATAGCAGGAGTGCGCTTATACACGTGTATCATGGCCAATGCCCCGGTAGAGAGTTCGGCAGCCATGGCAAGGCAGGCAAAATAAGTGGAACGAAAGGGGTTTTGAGAAAACCACTTGTACGGTACTGTTACCACGCATTTCGCTTCGGTCACCTCTCTGATGCGCACGCCGGAAAAAAAGGCAGCAGGCAACTTAGCCAATAAGAACATCCTGCTTTTCACAGGATGTTTCATGAGTTGTATAAACGTTTGGGCGGTAGATGGCATACTATTTCTTCTTATAGGAGGCAGGGTCCAGTGCTTTGGGAGACCAGTTTTCAAAAAACTCTGTTACTCTTCTTTTGCTGTATCCTTTTCCTTCTTCAAGGTAAGCCGAATTTTGTGTATGGAGACGGTTGCCCTTAGCATCCAGTATGATAAATACGGGAAAGCCAAAGCGCTGGGGATAACCAAAACGGGCCAGGAGTTTATCATTCTCATTTTCCTGGCTATAGTTCAGGTGATATACAATATAATTGGCTTTAATGAGGGAATCGATAGAGGCATCTTTGGTAATAAAGTCATGGAAACGTGCACACCATATGCACCAGTTGCCGCCTATCTGAACAAATACATGTTTACCGGCTGCTTTTGCCTCGTTGACCTTTTGGGCCAGAGCTTTTTCAGCATCTTCGGTGGGACTGTACAATTTAAAATTCTTCATGTCCTGGGCATGAAGGGAAATACTCAAAAGAAGGATGAGGGTAACAAGGGATAATAACTTCATAAAAAAAAGAGAATTTAGAATATAGCATCCAGCATTTAGAATATTAATACAAGCGATGCTTTATTGTGGTTACTTGGTTATTTCAACAATGGTAGCGACTACTTTGTTCTCATCGCCGCCTGCATTGAAATGCATGGTGCCTTTGTTGGTATTGTCAAACTGTACATTTTTGACGATACGGCCCGACAAAGCGGAATTTAACCGTGTGGCATAATCGGATTGGGGGTTGCGGCTGATCTGTTCGTTGAGCGCATACCAATCGAGGGGTTCTTTGCTCACTACTACGGCCATGATATCACGTTTGCCAATGCTATCGGGTGTCATGCTTTTATCTTTTGGAAAAAGCCGGTAGCCGGTGATACCGCAGAAGGGTGCGTATTTTGTTTTCTTCGGATCGTCTTTACTTGGATAAGGGAACAAGGTGTAGCTGGTGCCATCGGTTTCTTTGCCGAATACATAGATATAGCACTCGGTAGTATTTTTCACCTCTATTTTAAAGCGGCTGCCTGGCTGCATGGGGGAAGTGGTTTCAAAAACATTATTACCTGTCAGCCGGAGAGGAACATATCCTTTGGGCACCATCTTGCCATTTTCTTCTGCTACTGGTACGAGCCCGATCTCACATTCGAAGGGCTGGTTGGCAGCGGCGCCCATTTTAGCCATGGGCTCCAATCCATACGCTTCGCGCACAAAAGTTCTGAAGTCGCCGTAGCGTACCCAGGCAAATCCGTTGTTGCCCCATTCTGGTCCCCAGCTATTCATCAGCAGGAAGGCCCCACCATATTTACGATCATCATATCCTACCACGCACATGGCATGACCTCCGAAGCCCATTTGTGACTGGTCGCCCTGTTCAGGCTCCCAGAGGTCCCTGCCTTGCATGGGTTGCATAAAGCTGGGCCCTACCATCATACCGATGACCACGGGGGCTCCCTGGGCGAGGTTTTCCCTGATGGCGCGTATATCAATAGCATCTGTACGATCGCCCTGGGAAAGGCGGTTAAAGCCGCGCATTTTATACTGAGCGGCTTCCTGTATCAGCTGCTGGCTGGGCGGGCGGGTACAATCCTGGTCGGAATAGGGAAACTTGTCGTAAGCAACAGCGCCTTGTTTGGTCATGTATTCCATGGCCCTGATGATATAGGATCCCTGGCAGCCCTGAAGGCCGATCTGGTTGTAGAGGAAAGCAGGGCTAAAACGCAGGTTATCGCCTGGTTCGTTGGTACGGGCTGCTTCGAGCACGGTGCGGGCGCCATAGGCGCTGCTCCAGGCTACGCAACTGCCTTGCTGGCCCTGGTTGCCTACAGCGGGTGCAAACTTTTGCAGGTTGGCACTTTCGGGCAGGGGATTTTTGTTATCGTCTTCTGCGAGGGGTTCATAGATACTAGCCTTTTCAAACTGACGGGGATCCAAAAATCCACCGGTAGCCAACTGGGCCACCTGGCTTAGGTTGCAACCACCGCCACCTCTTCCCAGGAGGAAGTAAGCACCGACACCAATGACGAGCAAAAACAAAATGCCCTTGCCCCGGAAAAGGCCCAGGAGTAAGGGCAAAAGGCCCAGTAAGCCACCACCGCCACCCCCACCGGGGAAATTGGAACGGCCACCACCGCCGCCGCTGTCATTACTACTATCTTGTTGATCCTGTGGATCATCGGTCATACGAATAGGCATATAGAAAAAGTTTTGCGTTCGATACTAAATGTACCAAGAATTCAGAAAAGCCACATGAAGAAAATAATAATAGGAAGCTTCGAGCTATGAGTTACGAGCTGTGAGCCGATTGCTTTGACAAGCCGGAGGGGAAAACGATATGTTGCGAGAAGGTTGCTGCGATTGGGTACTGTATAAAAAAAGAACTACACCCATGAGGTGCAGTCCTTTTGAAAACCCAGCAGTAAAGATCATTATTCCAGAAAAGCTTTATGTGGATATGTACGAAAAGCAGGGTGTGCCGGATTTGCTGTTGGGCCGTTTTTTTTACCACATCGTGGTATTTTACGCGTTCTTCAAAGGAGGTAACTTGCCGCTTCATTCTCACCATATAACCTAAAAAAAGTACCATGGCTCTAAAAAAGAAAACCTCCAAGAAGGCTGTAAAAAAAGCCACGCCCTCCAAAGCCGCTGCACCTAAAAAAGCTGTCAAAGCCGCTGTCAAAGCAATTAAAGCTCCTCCGGTATTGAGAAGTAAAGGTTCGCATGTAGTATATGTAGATTCACGTTTCTTCTTTCCATCTGAAAGCAGTTTGGGATATATAGATCATTTCCAGGAAGGCCGTCAAACGGTAACAGCTGGTACAGCACTTGTAGCAGCGCTTCCCTTACCCGTGAATGCTGTTATAAAATCAGTGACTGTATATTATAAGAATACGAGCACAGAAGATATGCAGTTCTTCATTCTGAAGAAGAGCATTGATCACCATTGCCCCAGTGGTGAAGTGGAAGTGACGATTGACTTCTTACCACCAGCCACTTTAGCGCCGGACAATTTTGTAGCAAAGTTTATCGATCATTTTGATGCGGGTGGATTAATCAAAGACAAATACTTATACTTTATTGAAGTGTATGGAACGGGCAAGCCCAGTGAAAAAGATGTACGCCTGCTGAGGGGTATCAGGATTGATTATACGTACGTGGTATAAGATGCAGGCAACGAGGTATTGAGGCAGCAAGGCAACGAGGGAGAGTATATACCATGAAAACAACAACGGGTCTTTTCCGTAGGGGAATAAGACCCGTTTTTATTTTTAGCCGTGAGTTCGGAGTCGGGAGTATTGTTTATAAAACTTCTACCTGGTTGCGCAACAGGTCTTTAAACTCATCGCGTTTACGAATGAGGTGGGCCTTGCCATCGATCACCAGTACTTCAGCAGGCTTGTAACGGGAATTGAAGTTGGAAGACATTTCAAAACCATAGGCGCCGGCATTCCTGAATACAAGGAAATCTCCTTCGCGCACTTCGTTCAAGGTGCGATCCCAGGCAAATGTGTCTGTTTCGCAAATGTTCCCTACAACAGAGTATTTTTTCTGCTCACCGGCAGGATTGCTGATGTTCTCAATGTGATGGTAAGCATCATAGAACATGGGACGAATGAGGTGGTTGAAACCGCTGTCGACGCTCACAAAAGTGGCAGCAGATGTTTGCTTCATCACGTTGACCTGTGTAATGAAATAACCGCACTCGCTTACCAGGAATTTACCGGGTTCAAACCACACCTGTAAGGGCCGGCCGCCTGGATTGGGATGGGACGCAAATGCTTCACCCACTTTTTCTGCCAGGAGGCTGATATCGGTTTCCACATCTCCTTCCTGGTAGGGCACTTTGAAGCCACCACCCAGGTCGATGAATTCCAGTTCTTTAAACTGGGGAACGATATCGAACAATACTTCTATGCCTTTTACAAATACCTCTACATCTTTGATCTCACTTCCGGTATGAATGTGGAGGTCGCTGATGCGCAGGTTGTGTTTTTTTACGAGGGCCAGTATCTGGTCGATCTGGTCGACGGGGATGCCAAACTTACTTTTATCGTGACCGGTAGATATTTTAAGATTTCCACCTGCCATGATGTTGGGCCGCAGGCGAAGACCTACGGGATAGGTATGACCGTATTGCTGACCAAATTTGTCGAGATTGGAAAGACTGTCGATGTTAATGATGATGCCCAACTCTTTGGCCTCTGCTATTTCGCTGAAGGCAATTCCATTAGAAGTATAGAGGATGCGTTCCTTGGGGAACCCTGCATGAAGGGCCAGCTTTACTTCATTGATGGAGCTACAATCTATATTGGCGCCAAGGGAGCATATATATTTAAGAATATTAATATTGGTCAATGCCTTACAGGCATAAAAGAATACGGTATTGCTTTTATTAAAAGCAGAGGTGAGCTTTTGGTATTGCTCTTTGATCTTTTCTGCGTGGTATACGTACAGTGGAGTGCCGAATTCACCGGCCAGTTGGGTTAAGTATTCTTTTGTGAGCTGCTGTGACATAGTTTGCGAATATACTGGTAAAAAAAATGTCACAGCATGGGCTGTGACATTTGTATCTCAAAAAAACTATATCGCTGATTACGTGGGTTAAAGGGATTCCACGGATCGTACGAAACTTCCTACTTGTGCTTCTTCTCTTCGTCCTGATCTTCTTCATCTTCGTCGTCTCCTTCTTCCTCATCCTCTTCACTGATTTCGTCTTCATCATCTGATCCTTCCTCTTCTTCGTCCTGGTCGTCTCCGTCCTCCTCTTCATCATCTTCCTCGTCATCTGTCTCCTCTTCATCCTCATCGCCATCTTCTTCTTCACCGGCATCCTCATCCTCTTCTTCCGCTTCCTCATCATCCGTTGCTTCGTCACCTTCTTCGTCCTCTGCTCCTTCTTCCTGGTCTTCGTCGCCGGTGCTTTCTTCTTCAGGTTCTTCTATGCTATCTTCTGCTTCGGGGGTTTCTTCGCCTGGCTCTTCTTCTGTATCTTCTTCACCAGTCACAAAATCAACGGCTTCGCCGTTTAGGTGGCCTTCGGTTGCTTCTTCTATCACTCCTTCTATCAACTCGCCATTTTCAGCTACTACCAGTACGGTGGCTTCGTCAGTTCCTTCTGCACCCGCTTCAGCGGCATTGGCAGTGTCGTGGGCAGCTTGTTCTGCTATAGCATCGGTGACGTTGGTAGCATTGACCATGGCTTCATCAAACACTTCCTTGAGTTTGGGCAGGTCTTCGGCAGAATTGATACCGAAGTAGTCCATGAAGTTTTTGGAAGTGCCGTATACCAGGGGATGACCGGGCATTTTCTCATTACGGCCTGTGATAACAATGAGTTCTTTCTCCAGTAGTTTCTGGATGGCGTAATCGCTGCTCACACCACGAATGGCTTCTATTTCGGCTTTTGTAACGGGCTGTTTGTAAGCAACAATGGAAAGGGCTTCCAGGGCAGCGGTGGATAAGCGTTTGAGGAACTTATCTCCATTGAGCTGGGCTACTGTCTTATGATAATCTCTTTTGGTAAGGAATTGCCAGCCTCCGCCGCTTTCGCGTACTTCGAAGGGATAAAATTCGGATCTGTACTTTTCTACGATACCTTCCAAAGCAGACTCAACCTGGTCCAATACGATCTTATCTTCCATAAAACCAAAGGCATTGTTGATGAGCTCGGTAAGCTCCAACCCTGTCAATGGCTTATCACTGGCAAAAATGAGGGCCTCAATGTGTGGTATAAGATGTCCGATTTCCATACTGGCAGTTTATGGTTTTTGCTTTATGGTTACTGGTTGCTGTAATCTGGTATAACCACAAACTACATTCAATAAACAATAAACTATTATCCCTGCAAGGCGGCAGCTCCACTCACGATTTCTGTGAGCTCGGTAGTGATGGCAGCCTGGCGGGCACGGTTGTAAGAGATCTTGAGGTTCTTTAATAACTCATTGGCATTTTCGGTCGCCTTATCCATGGCTGTCATACGGGCGCCATGTTCAGAAGCATGTGCATCCAACACGGCTTTGAACAGCTGTGTGTTGAGGATCTTAGGCATCAGTTCTGCGATGAGTTCCTGTTGGGAAGGTTCGAATATGAAGTCGCTTTTCTTAGCGCCTTCCTTTTGCACTACTTTGGGGATCGGCAGGAAGCGCTCGAGTGTAAATTGCTGGGTAGCAGCATTTTTAAACTCGCTGTATACGAGTTCCACCACATCAAACTGTCCGCTTTCAAAAGCTTTTACAGCAGCCTGGGCGCAGGCTTGTACATTTTCGAAAGTGAGGTGGAGGAAAATATCTTTATAGGTTTCGTCGGCATTGAACTTGTTTTTGGAGAAATGTTCAAAGCCTTTTTTACCGATGTTCCAGATATGTACGTTGCCTTTGGCAGACTGGGCAGCATATTTTTCAACGATGGTGGCTTTAGCCAGCTTGATCACATTGGCATTGTAAGCACCACTTAAACCACGGTCGCTGGTGATAACGATCAGCAATACTTTTTCAATGGGCCTTTCTACTGCGAGGTTGATACCTACTTCACCATCTGCGCTGCTTACGATATTGCTCAGCACTTCCTGCAATTTGCGGGCATAGGGGCGCATTTGGATGATGGCATCCTGAGCCTTACGCAATTTGGCAGCACTCACCATTTTCATGGCTTTTGTGATCTGCTGAGTATTCTGTACCGATTTGATCCTGTTTCGAACTTCTTTTAATTGGCCTGCCATGTATGGAGGGTTGAAAAGTTTGCTTTAAGAAAACGTTGTATTAAGGACAACATTGACCCTTTTTTAATCGGCGGCAAAGGTAGCGCATAGCGTCCGGATTTCCATCCCGCTGTGGAAAATTCCGGCATGCGATGGGATAAAAATAGGCGGTCCGGGTAAAACTGCCACCGCTCTCCATTTCGTATACTTATTAAACTGTACTGCTGTGACGACTATCTTCATCACCGGGGGAACCGGCTATATTGGAAAACGGCTCATTAAAGCCCTGGTAAAAGAGGGTGATTATGAGATTAAAGCGTTGGTTCGCAAGCAGTCAGCTCGTAAACTTCCCCCAGGATGCGAACCTGTCATTGGCGATGCCCTGGATTCCAGGACGTACCTGGACAAGATACCCAAGCGGGCCATCTTCATTCACCTGGTAGGGGTTGCTCACCCCTCTCCCCGCAAAAAGCAGGAATTCCGCGAAATTGATGGTGTATCGGTGCGGGAGGCGGCAATTGCCGCTGTACGGGCACGGGTACGACATTTTATATATGTAAGTGTGAGCCAGTATCCCAGTTCTATTATGAAGGACTACCAAGTGGTTCGTCTGATGGGTGAAAAGCTGGTAAAAGGCACAGGTATCCCCTGCTCTTTTGTACGCCCCTGGTATGTACTGGGTCCGGGCCATTGGTGGCCGGCCACGCTGCTGCCTTTTTACTGGCTGGCCGGGTTATTCCCTCGCAGCCGGGAAATAGCCCGGCAGCAGGGCCTGGTAACTATTGACCAGATGATCGCCACGCTGGTCTATGCAACCCGAAATACTCCCATTAGCTCCATGGTTTATACGGTGCCTGAGATCAGGCATATCAGGTTGGCCCGATTGGTGCTTCAGCCTGCCTGAGGACTTCCATAAAGTTTATCCCTGCCCGTAATTGATATATGTATATTGTCCAGGCGGCTCCTGCCTGCATCTGTTTTCTTTCTTTTTGCGCTGTATGAAATATTTAGCACTTTTGTTACTCGTTCAATATTCATTATGGCCAAAGCGAAGCAAAAAGAACAACCTGTAATCCTTGTAACCAACGATGATGGCGTTACTGCGCCGGGTATCCGCAACCTGGTAGAGGCGGTAAAAGACCTTGGAAAGATCGTAGTGGTAGCACCTGATAAACCGCAATCGGGCATGGGCCATGCCATCACGATCGGCCAACCTTTACGGCTTACTCCTGTTCAATATTTTGAGGGTATAGAAGCTTACCAGTGTACCGGCACTCCTGTGGATTGTGTAAAGCTGGCAGTAGACAAGGTATTGCACCGCAAGCCGGATCTGTGTATCAGCGGCATCAACCATGGCGCCAACCATTCGATCAATGTTATTTATTCGGGTACGATGTCGGCGGCGGTGGAGGCAGCTATTGAAAGTATTCCTTCCATCGGTTTTTCCCTCCTGGACCATAGTATCGAGGCTAATTTTGACGGGGCGCGCAAGTATGCCCGCATTATTGTGCAGCAGATACTGAAGAAAAAGGTGGATAAACATACGGTACTGAATGTGAATATACCGGCGGTAGACGAAACGCTTATTAAGGGAATCCGCATCTGCCGGCAGGCCTATGCCAAATATGAGGAAGACTTTATAGAGCGCAATGATCCGAATGGCCGGAAGTATTACTGGTTAACGGGCGAATTCGTCAATTTCGATAAGGGAAGGGATACGGATGTGTGGGCATTGGAAAATAATTATGTGAGTCTGGTGCCTGTACAATTTGATCTGACGAATTACGTTCTAAAAGACAAACTGCAAAAAATGTGGAAATTCTGATGTTCAAGAAAGACAACCTCCGCTTTGGTATGTTGATCGGCTTTATAGCACCCCTGCTTAGCCTGGTCATTTATTATTTTGTTAAGTTTTACCCACTCTATTCAGTTAGTGATTTCTTCAACTTTGTAGCCCAGAACAAGAACCAGGTTACGGCTATTTCTGTTCCCTGCCTTATACTGAATATTGCACTCTTTACCTTCTACATTAATACGCACCGTGACAAGACGGCAAAAGGTGTTTTTGCCATCACGCTCATTTTTGCTATTGGGGCGTTGCTGCTGAAGTTTGCGCTGTAAGCTTGAATACAAGAATTCAGCATCCAGCATTCAGTATTTAGAATTTAACAGCCAGCACATAGTAATATATCTGCTATTCTGTATGCAGGCTTTCCACTGTCGGGCTTGAACCGGATGGCGGCTGGCTTCTTTTAGTTACTTTGCAGCCGAAATGTAAAGAATTGTATGCGTTATTATATGATAGCGGGGGAAGCTTCGGGCGACCTGCACGGAAGTAATCTCATCAAAGAATTGAAAAAGCTGGACCAGGCGGCCACGATCCGTTGCTGGGGTGGCGACCTGATGGAAGCAGCCGGCGCTGAACTGGTAAAGCATTACCGTGACCTGGCCTTTATGGGATTCCTGGAAGTAGTCAAGAACCTGGGCACCATTCTTCGCAACCTGAAACTTTGCAAGGAAGACATTTTACAATTCAAACCGGACACGCTGATCCTGATCGATTATCCCGGCTTCAACCTGCGTATTGCGGAATGGGCCAGGGAACAGGGCATCAGGGTGATCTACTATATTTCTCCGCAGGTATGGGCCTGGAAAGAGAACCGGGTGAAGAAGATGAAGCTCTGCATCGACAAAATGCTGGTGATCCTGCCTTTTGAAAAAGATTATTACCGGGATAAATGGAACTGGGAAGTAGAATATGTAGGACATCCTTTGGTGGAGGTGGTGGAGGAATACCAGAATACAGAATACAGGATACAGAATACAGAAGGCGGAAAACAGGAGAAACCTATCGTTGCCTTGCTGCCGGGCAGCAGGAAGCAGGAGATATTGAAGAAGTTGCCGATCATGCTGGCAGTAAGCAAGGATTTTCCGGAACTGCAGTTTGTAGTGGCGAAAGCGCCGGGACAGGATGCTGCTTTTTATGATGCTTTGCTGCAAGGGCATCCCAATGTATCTTCGGTGAGTGGCAAGACCTATACACTGCTGCTGCAATCCAAAGCAGCGCTGGTAACCTCCGGAACAGCTACACTGGAAACAGCGCTTTTTGGTGTGCCGGAAGTGGTTTGCTACAAGGGAAGTACTATTTCCTACCAGATAGCCAAACGGCTGGTGAAAGTCAAATACATTTCGCTGGTCAATCTTATCATGGACAAGCTGGTGGTGAAAGAACTGATACAGGATGAACTGACTCCTGCCAACCTGCGACATGAACTCAACGAACTGTTGCATAACCCCGCCAGGCAGCAACAGTTACAAACAGATTATGCGGCTTTAAAAGAATTATTAGGAAAAGGCGGACATGCTTCGGCCAAAGCAGCGGCGAGTATTGTGCAATTTCTGAAAGGGTAGCTTCGCAGGATTATTAATTACTGATTATTGATTATTGGCCTATAGGCGGCCAGTTGCTACTAAACATAAAGGCAAGGCCATCAGCTTCGAACTGATGGCCTTGCCTTTTATCATTTAGCTTGCTGACTACTTATTGTACTACCAGTTTCTTCACGAGTACATTTCGTCCCTGAATTACTTTGATGTAATAGGTGCCGGCGGGAATGCCTTTCAGTGGCATTTCCACGGTTTGACCAGTGGAGGTCACCAGGCGGCGGGATACTGTTTTACCTTCCGGAGAGATCAACAAGATCTCTGCCTGGCCAATAGCCTCGGTAAATACCAATTGCACCTGCCTGTTCACATCTGCCGGGTTGGGCACAATCACATAATCGAAATCAACCTGCGCGCTTAACCTGCCCATCCTGATGGAAGAATAAGCTTCTCTGCCATCCAGGTCTACCTGCCTGATGCGGTATTCGTAGAGGGTATTGGTTTTCACGGCTGCATCGGCAAAGGTGTATGTATTGCTGCCGGTGGTATTTATAAAGGCAATGGTTTCGAATGTTGCAGTGCCGGACTTCCGTTTTTCTATGGCGTATCCTTTCACATTGCCAAGGTCTTCCACTTTCCAAGCCAGTTGCAATGCTTCGTTACGGGGCTTGACGGTAAACTCTGTAAAGCGTACGGGCAAGGCAGCATCAGCATAGAGAGAAGATGTAGGTATCACCTGTTTAAATACGCGGGGTCCGCTCCATTTTAAATTAATGGTGGAGGTGGCCCCGAAATTGGCCCAGTACTCAATGCGAATCTTATACTTGGTACCGGCTGTCAAGGTGATATCTTTAGCAGTGCCTCCTACTGTACCTCCGCTGCCCCGGTCAATGAAGAGTGCATTATTGATGTACAATTTAGAAGTACTTATAGAGTTGTCCAGATAGAGGGTATACAGACCTGATGTTCTGGGCTGCATATATCCTTCCCACACTACAGAGAAGTTCTGTGTTCCTACACCCGGTGCAGGCTCGCCCGTCCAGGAGAAATCGATGGTAGGATCAATGCGGCTAACAGTAACCGGACCGGTGTACACACTGGAATTCTTACGATAATCTCCCCTGAGCCCCTCCCCTACAAAGATGGCCGTTTTATCATACAGGGCGGTGATGGTGGTATCGGCATTGGGAGTAGTAATGGTGAGTGAAGGGTTGGTATTGCCATTACCCCAGCCCAGGAAGGTAAACAAGGTATCGTTTAGGGTATAAGAAGTCTGGGCTACAATATTACGGATCACGCCTTTTACACTTAGCTTGTCGACCGGCGCTTCGGTAATGGTTCCATCAAGATTGAGGGGAATAGCGGCCAGTCTGCCGGCTACGAGTGATTTAATGTGCAGGGTAACTTTTTGGGGAAATACTTCGTGGTATACCGTGGCTTTAAGACCCAGGCTATTCTCTGCAGTCAGGTAGATACGGTACCATACGGTATCAGATACTTCAATATTGGGCGCCAGGAAAAAGGAGCCGGTGACCGCATTGCCCGGTGTAGCATCAAGACCAGGATGGTAATGTTCGTCATGGTGAAAGTCAATTTTCCAGGTGAGCTTGTCAGGTGTCAGGGCACCATCTATGGCATCGGTGGCAGAACCACTGAAGGCGAGGAAAGAATTGGCCACATAGGTTGAGCCGTTTACCGGTGCAGAGATTATGGGCACAGGAGGTGGTCTTGAAGTGACGCGCAGGACGGCTGCATTGCTGGTAGCTGTACCATAATCATTGGTAATACGGCAGGTTATCAAAGCGCCACTATCCACCAATTGCACATTGGATAAAACAAGGGTGGAAGAATCGGAATCAGGAATATCCACCCCATCGCGCATCCACTGGTAGGTAATTCCCAGCCCATTGGCCAGTACAGAAAAAGAAGCAGTTCCGCCAACAGAAGCGATTGCGGTTTGTGGGTGGGCGCCTATTACTGGAGCGAGTGAACCGGTATATTCTACTTTCCAAAGAATGCCGTCCAGGTCCTCCTCTCCATGCTGGGGTAAGCCCCCTCTGTCGAGGTAATAAAATTCGCCGGAAGGTTTTACAGCAAAAGCTACGGGCCGTTTGAGGTTGGAACCAAATACTCCGAGATCCTGATGGGAATCGGGGTCCATATACCGGATGGTCTGGTTGCAATAATCGCTGTAGAAAAACTTATCCAGGTATTGTACGGGGAAAGTTGGTTGTGCCGGCGCATAAAATGCTGCGCCTACGATAGCGCATCCCTCGCTATGTGAATAATACAATATGGGGTCTTTGTAATTATCGGGTGGCGTGGTACCAGCTTGTATAGGTCCTTCCACAGTGGCCCAACCATAATTGCCGCCGGCTACTACCTCATTAATTTCTTCGTATGTATTTTGTCCTACATCACAAATGAAATAGCGACCTGTAACGGGATGTACGTCTGCAGCAAAGGGATTGCGAAAGCCCAGGGCGTAGATATAACGCAAACTATCGGTCAGTACATTATAGAAAGGATTATCGGTTGGGATGGAGCCGTCCTTATTCATGCGCAACACTTTACCCAACTGGTTGTAAATATCCTGCGCCCACTGGGGATGGCTGGATTCGCCGGTAGCGATATACAGCTTTCCATCTTTACCAAAATTCATGGCGCCTCCGGTGTGGATATCACCTGTCATTGGGTAAATGTTGGCCAGCACGTATTCGGATGTCAATGTTTTGGCAACAGGATTAAAAGTAAACCGGCTGACCCTGTTCCGGCGATTGGGCATGGTATAATACACGTACACATAGCGATTGGTAGCAAAATCAGGATCGAGGCAAAGGTGGGTCAATCCCATTTCACCGTCTGTCATGATGGCCGCTGAGATATCCATCAGGGGTGTCGTCAACAATACATCGTTTTCCACTAAAAAAACCTTTCCGGTTTTATCAGCAATGAAAAGGTATTGTCCATTGGAAGAGAATTCCATGTCGGTAGGATTCAACCCTTCTGCCACTTTAGTGGCCTGGAAACCGGCGGGAAATGTTTGAGCAGTTAGTTGCGTGTAGGTACATAGCAATGCCACTGCAACAAATAATAATTTGTACAAAGTCTTCATCTAGAATGCATTTAATTGTGCCTTAATGGCTGTAGCCAAAAGCGGAGTTGTGGATTTTTTAATCGGAGGATTTCAGTTGGATTTAGATTACAGGTAGCGTGTGTAATGCAAGGGATATCAGGATGAAAGAGGAGGCTTAAAGGGGGTGTGGCAAAAATAATAAATAAATTGAAAAAAGAAGCGTTCGTGTATATTAAAATGTTAGAGATCAAAACAAATGCCACCAACGTTAGGAGGCAATTAAAAATTGATTAAATATTATTTTAGAAGCGTTTAATGCTTTCTGAAAACAAACAACTTAAGTATAATAACGATGAGACCTATGAGGAACATGAAGAGGGAAATGCGGTTGATGCCATGCATATATTGCATCCAACGGGTATGTGGAGCCTGAGGATCTCTTTTTTTGATGTAGAAGTATTCGGCCAATTGTCGCAGGACGCCCATAGGTGTATAATTATCTAGTGGCAAAATTACGACAATATCTGCACCTGGTTATAAACTCCTTCCCAGGTATGGGTAATTGGAACAATAGAAGGCCTGACTACTTGTATGTAGCAATAATAAAAGGATGCAACCAATTTGTAGAGGATCGTTTCATACATTATTCCACAGCCATGGTGTGGATCTTCCATCTTTCCAGTTTATGCAGGTTGCGGGTGAAAAAGCTGGCTACAAAACCCGGAAAGCCAACAGCTTTTAATTTTCCCCTTACCTGCACCTTCATGTCCTCAACTGTAATGTTGCGTATGGTGAAACGGCCATCCTGGTAACAATGGCTGCAGTACATCACATTCCTGCTGCCATCGGCATTGGTGCCTCCACCGTGGTCATCCCGCTTCATCGGCATTCCGCAGGATTGACAGTTTTTGTACACTCGTTCCATGCAGTTGAATTTGAATATATACAAGATAATAAATTCCGCTGGAAATCGCGCCAGATGCGGGTTTTGTTTTTATTCACAACATTATTTTCTCCTATCAATATGCATCCCAATCTTTATTGCATTGAAACCCACTAACTAAGCCCCCGGCCTGCACAAGAATAAATTCCTGTTCTTTTTCTGATTGTCACCTAGCTGACAGTCCCGGGCGATGGTGACCAATACCTTTGTAAAAAAATACATTATGCGTACGCTGTTAACCTTCTTATTGGCCCTGTTTATCGGCCAGGTATCTTATAGTCAGGATAAACCCACTGGCTTATCGGCAGGAGATGCCGCTCCCTTGTTTACTGGCAGGGATCAACATGGCAAAACTGTTTCTTTAAAGGACCAGCTGGCCAAAGGGCCGGTTGTATTGGTCTTTTATCGCGGCTATTGGTGCCCCTACTGCAACCGCTATTTAAAAAAGCTGGAAGACTCGTTATCGCTGATCACGGGCAAAGGCGCCAGCCTGGTGACCATTACGCCTGAAAAGGCGGAAAATATTGCCAAAACGATTGATAAAACAAAAGCCAGCTATGCGGTGGTTCATGATGAAGGATTACAAATCATGAAGCAGTATGGAGTAAATTATGCAGTGGACGAAAAAACAATTGAACAATACAAAAAATACAAGATAGACTTCAATGAAGTTAATGGCAGCAATGGCACTAACCTGCCGGTACCTGCTGTATACGTGATCAGCAAGGAAGGGAAGATCGTATATCGTTTCTTCAATAGTGACTATACGAAACGTCCTGATGTAGCGGAAATACTGGCTCAATTATAAGAAGCTAATTAATAGCAGCAGGCAATAATCAGTAATTATTAATTAATAATTACTGATTATTGCTTTTGTGTGGCTTCCTTCTTGCAGGACAAAAAACTACCTTTAGTTATTAAATCACACATCCCATGCTAAAGGCTGATATTAAAAGAATGGTAGGAGAAAAGGCGGCAGAATTGGTGAAGGGGGGTATGACGGTAGGCATTGGCACAGGCTCTACGGCTTATTGGCTGGTAATGGCGCTGGGGGAAAGAGTACGCCAGGGCCTGGATATCCGTTGTGTGCCCACTTCCCGCGAAACAGCCCGGCTGGCAGCCAAACTACATATTCCGCTTGTTGAACTAAATGAAATCAGATCCATTCATATTACCATTGATGGCGCCGATGAAATCGATCCGCACGCACAACTGATCAAAGGCGGCGGCGGCGCCCTTCTGCAGGAAAAGATGGTGGCCGCAGCCTCTAAACAGCTGGTGATCATTGCCGATCATACCAAGAAGGTACAACAACTGGGTAAATTCCCCCTGCCTGTAGAAGTGATACCTTTTGGCTGGAAACAGGTGCAAAGTCGTATCCGGAAACTATACAATGTAAGCAGTAAGCTGCGTATGAAAGGGAATCAACCATTGGTTACGGATCATGGACATTTTATCCTCGATGCCCGGTTCAGGCATATAACAGACGCATCAGCACTCAATACCACACTCAATACCATACCTGGTGTAGTAGACAATGGATTGTTTATCGGGATGGCTACGCACACGATCATTGGCTCGCCGGATGGAGTAATCATTACCACCCACTTTATTGAATAGATTTAATTTTGTTAATTTTGACTATATCAGATTATACGGATATGGGCAAAGCAAAATTCACATCGGAGGATCATATCTACCTGCAGGTAGCCGGCGGTATTGAGCAAATGATCGCAGAAGAAGTATTGAGGATTGGCGACAAACTCCCTTCGGTACGGGTGCTGAGTGAAGAATACGGCATCAGCATGGGCACGGCTTTCCAGGCTTATTATCACCTGGAAGGAAAGGGATTGATTGAAGCCAGGCCCAAATCGGGCTACTATGTTCGCTTTAATCATCGCCGATTTCCCGCAGTACCCAATGTAATACAGCCAGAGCCGGTAACGAGTGAGGTAACAGTACAGGAAATGATCATGCGGATATTGAGGGATATCGACGCACATGATATGATCAACTTTGCACTGGCGGCCCCTGCCCTGGAATTATTGCCTGCCGCCAAGCTCAATAAATCGGTGGTATATGCCCTGCGCAATGGGAAAGACCATTGTATTGGTTATGAAAGTATACAGGGCAATGCGGACCTCCGCAAACAGATCGCCAAGCTTGCCTTTAACTGGGGCGGCAAGATAAGACCTGAGGAAGTGGTGATCACCTCGGGCTGTATGGAAGCGATTGTGCTGTGCCTAAGAGCTGTAACGAAACCCGGTGATACGGTAGCAGTAGAAGCACCTGCCTATTTTGGCATCTACCAGGTTATTGAGAACCTGGGGCTCAAAGTAGTGGAGATACCTTCTGATCCTACTACGGGAGCAGATCTCGATTGCCTGCAGAACGTGATCAGGGAAATGCCGATCAAAGCCTGTCTGCTGGTACCCAACTTCAACAACCCATCGGGCAGCTGTATGCCGGATGAACACAAGAAAAGACTGGTAGAGATCATCACCCGGCACAATATCCCGCTCATTGAAGATGATATCTACGGTGAATTGTATTTTGGCAGGCACCGTCCCAAAACCTGTAAGTATTATGATAGCAAAGGATTGGTGATGCACTGCTCCTCGCTTTCCAAATCGCTGGCGCCCGGCTACCGGGTAGGCTGGATATTGCCTGGCAAATTCCTGGAGCAGGTAAGTGCGCTGAAAATGATGCATACGCTCAGCAGCCCCACGCTTACGCAGGTGGCCATGGCGCATTTTCTCAGCATCGGCCGTTATGAATATCACCTGAAGAACCTTCGCAAAGCCCTTCATACGCAATGCCTGCGTTACATACAGGGAGTGATGCAATACTTTCCGGAAGACACTAAGATCTCGCGCCCACAAGGAGGCTTTGTATTATGGGTTGAGCTGAATAAGCAAGTGAATACTTATAACTTATGTATAGAAGCGCTGAAACACCAGATATCTGTAGCGCCGGGGCGTATTTTCTCCAACAGTTGTAATTATTCCAATTACCTGCGCATTGGGTATGGGAGCCCCTGGAATGATAAAGTAGAGAAGGGATTAAAAACGCTGGGCAATCTTGTGAAGAAGATGATATAAAGAGGTAAGTCAGCTATTCGAAATCATAATCCAGCAATTCCCTGGGGTGTACACCAAGACCTTTAGCCAGTTCTACAATGGTAGATAATTGAATATCAAACTTTCCATGCTCAATCTTTGAAATGTTGCTGTTGTCAAGGCTGCACAGCTCTGCCATTTCGCGGAGGCTAAGCCCCTTTTCTTTACGAACGGCATGGAGGTGCTCGCCAAAGCGAACATTCATTTTACTATTAACTTTCTTATCCGTTTGTGTAGCCATAACTTATAATATCAGTCTAAAGATAAGGTACATTTTCGTTTAAAAGTCAGGAATACCGGCCTTCCCTAGGTGCCATATACCATACATACGGTATGCCTGCCTGTTAAGATGCTCCTTTGAGTGGGGATATTTGGCCATTGAACCTGTTTTTCTTGAAAAAAGTGCGGTTGTTTTATACCGCTTAATAATATTTGCCGTATATTTGATCCAGTTATATTCTGCAGAAGGATTCAATATCGAAAGCACCCAACCAATTCACAAAACATAATTTGATTTTTCTGATCATTTTGCTGTTGATGGCATGTCCACGGCCAGGCCATTTATTGCGGCAATCATAGTATTCAGTTTTTTTTATCGCGCTTTTCTTTTATCACTACCATGGTAAGGCTCTGGGGGCTCACCTTACATTAAGGGGTGGGTGGGCCCTTTTTTTACTGACTAATGATGTGTTTCATGGACAATCAAAAGTTTCCTACAAATGATGTGATCGCTTTAGAACTGCGGGCCGGCAACAGGTATGCCTACCAGTTTATCCTGAACCAGTTCTCACCGGCGCTCTGTTTTTTTGCCGCGCGGCTTACCGGCGAGGAGGGGGTAGCTTCCAATATTGTGGAACAGGTTGTATTGAAACTGTGGGATGAACGAAAAAGATTTTATAGCCTGGCAGCCATCAGGGATTTTCTTTATGCCAGTGCCCGGGAGGGCTGTTTTTTGTTTGCCAAAAAACTTCAGCCAACGCTCAAAGATGACCTCACCTGGTTAGCCATATGGCAGGAAACGGAAAGCTATGTTCAACGTGAGATCATTCGGGCCGAAGTACTGAGGCAGGTATCCAATAATATAGATCATCTACCGGACTTGCTGGTAAGCAATACTCATTCCGGGCTTCGCCCTCATCTCTTTTAACCGTACCCTATATTAAATCTTTTGTCCATGCAAAAAAGTAACAAGCGCATTGCCAAGCCCACCAAAGACAGGCTGAAAGAAGCAGAAAAGCTACATCCCTTACCTGTACTTTCGGATTTTTGTGATTCCTATCACCTGCATGAAGTGAAACAAATATTATGGGACTGGCTGGTTACGGCCCTCGGTAAAAGCCATAGTATTTATGATGAAGGAAAGGAGCGCAGTAACCTGTTCTTTTTTTATGAAAAAGTGGAAACACTGATGGAAGCTGTCTATATGCTCCATGAGCAACAGGAAAAATCCAGTCACGCTAAGCAGACAAACCCTAAAGGTAAGCCTCCCAAGCAGTCGCCTTCCTGATCAACAAGTCAATAATCAAAATACAGTTGCTCATGGTATATCAAAAAAATACTTTCACTTCTGTAGAATTCAAAAGCTGGCCTTGTGCCCCGGTCTTATTTTTAGGGACCAGGAACCGGCACTTTTTTGTAGCAGGATCAAAATAATAACTGGTAGCATCCAGCACTTCATCAGGACTCCCCATCATCAGTTCCTTGCCATTCACGATAATTTTTGAAGGAGACTTATTCAGGTGAAATGCGATGAGGTATTCACTGACTGCGGAAATATAAGTGCCCGTGGAGGCACCAATGGTCAGCTTTATGTCCTGGCCGGTTGTTGTTACCTGCATATTGGTAAGGGCATTTTTCCCCTGCTGATATTCCAGGCTTTTCCCATCATCTTCATACAAGGTAAAGCTTCCATTACCGGGGTATACATCCAATGTTAACCGGTCCACTATTTTTTCACCGGTATAATTCATCACGGGCTGTGAGGGTATGATGCTGCCCGCTTTTACAAACAGGGGCATTGTATCGAGAGGTGTTACTACGTGAATATATTGCTTGCCGGTGTAGGCCTTACCGGTCCAGCAATCAAACCAATTGCCTTCTGGCAGGTACACGGTTCTGGTTTGAGCGCCCTTGGTAGTAACGGGACATACCATAATATTTTCACCCAGTAAATATTGGTCGCTAATATCGTGTACATTTCTATCGTTCTGGTAATGCAGCACGAGGGCACGCATGAGCGGCATGCCGGTTTTGTATTGAGACCAGGCATTGCTGTATAAGTAAGGTTGCAGGTTGTAACGCAGGGAATCGTATTTTTTAAAATTGCGCAGGCCATCTTCGCCATAGTTCCAGGGCTCTTTATAACCGGGATGGTCCATGCCAAAGACGGTGGCTATCGGACTCAACATACCAAACTGACACCAACGTATGTATAATTCGGGATCGGCATTGTGTTCAAAGCCACCCATGCAATGGGCCCAATAGCCCACACCGGAAAGGCCAATGTTCAATCCAGCCCTGATCACAGCAGGGAAATACTGCCATTCACTGGGCCAGTCTCCCGCAAAGATATAAGGGTAACGTTGGATACCGGCATAGCCTTCGCGGGTTTGGTTTAACCCCCGCACACCATTGTATTGCTGGAATTTCTCAAAAGGTGCTTTGGCATATGCAATGGGAAATACATTGTGTAGTTTTTGTACGGCTTTCCCGGTGGGTCCTACTTTATCGCTTTCGTTGGCCAGGGCGCCGAAAGCGCTGCCTTCATCTGTCTTTAAGAATCTGGCGCCTATGGATGCTACGCGCATTACGCCATGCTGCCACCACCAGTTCACGGCATTGGAATCGAAGTAGTTCACAAACTCGCCTGCATAATTGCCTTCTTTATAGGTGTAACCCAACTGCTGGGCTGTATCGAGCAAACGTATCTGGTTGCCATTATCGAAACGGGGCCGCAGGTGCAGGCCCGCCATCTGGAAGCCCATGGCATACAAACTATCGAACATCCCTTTGGGATTGGCAAAGGTTTCGCGCCATTCAAAAGAGGTAGCTCCCTTGCCGCCTTTCTTTCCAAAGATGCGCCAGGTAGAATCCAGCCAGAGCAGGTCAACGGGTATACCCATCGCCCTTAATTTCCTGGCCAGCGCTATTACATAACTGTCGGAACTCATTTGCTCATATCCCCAGGTGCCACCGGAATAGGTGCCCACATGCAGCCCCAGGGCAAAGCGTGGCAGCAAGGGTGAACGACCGGTGAGGGCTGTATACTGTTGCAGCATGGCAGGGAACTGAGGACCATAGATAAAATAATAATCCATTTCACCCCCCGCTGCAGCAAACCGGTATTCATCGTCGTGGGTAGCACCCATGTCCCAGGAGGTAGCAAAAGAATTATGAAAAAAGATAGCATAGCCCTGTGTGCTCATGAAGAAAGGAATGGGGGAATAGTTTGCTTCCAGGATATTGTAAGCACCTATGGCATGGGGCAATCCCTTGCCACGGCCCACATTAAGATTGAGTGTCTTACTGCGCTGGTTCAGGAAGTCCATGCGCTCACCAAAGCCAAAGAATTGTTCATCGGGCAGACATTGTTTGGTACAGCTTACGGTATCAGCCTGACTTTGCATGCCTCCTTGTCCTGTGCTTACTTTTTCTGAAGACAATAGTTTGCCTGCTGCAGAATAGATATCTATGCGGGCTGCTTTTTTATAGAGCCTTACCTGTAATTGGGTAGTAGTAAATAAGAAATATTCCGGCATTGTTTTTACCTGCACACTCACGGCGGGCCATTGGTATTGCACCACCATCCAGGGTTCGCTGGCTTCAAAGGTCTTCGTCCAGCTACTGCGGATACGCACCATGCCCGGGGTACAAAACTCCAATTGAACAGCTGCCTGGGTAGCTGTAAAGAGGAAGGTGTTGTCTTTACGTTTAAAGCTGCCTTTGATATCGCCAATACCGGTATTGGCTGCCAGAGAGAGAGTTATGCACAGAATGGCCAACAATAACAAAATTCTGTTATACATGCAATCGTTACTTTAATGAGGAAACCTTGATTGGTGATTTGCAATGTAAAAGAACCCGGGGGCACAACCATCCTGTAGCTACAGGAAAGTTGGTATTACATGGCCAGCAACACGGCTACATAATGACAGATGGCGGCAGCCAATACGAAAGTATGCCATACGGCATGGGTGTACAGGTATTTATCCCACACATAGAAAATGACGCCTATGGAGTACAAGCCGCCTCCTATGCAGATAAGCACCAATACGGGTACAGGCAGGCTGTCGAAGAATCTGCGTCCGCCCACCACCATGATCCATCCCATCAGTAAATAGATAATCACGGAAACTATTTCGAACCTGCCGGTAAACCGAATCTTGAAAAAGACACCTATAATGGTAAGTCCCCACAATACAGACAAAAGGGATATCCCAAATGCGTTATCCATGTATACCAGCAGGAAAGGGGTATAAGTACCTGCAATGAGAAAGTAAATACTGATGTGATCGAATATCTTAAAGATCCGCTTTATTTCAGGCTCTGTGGTAATGTGGAAGATGGTGGAATTGGTAAACAGCAGTAAGAAACAGAAACCATAGATACCGGAACCAACAATGCCAGGTATGTTGCCATGGGCAGTAGCAATGCCGGTGAGCACAGGAAGGCCGGCGATGCCAAACAGCATACCAAACCCATGTATCAGGCCGTTGACGATCTCTTGCCGGCGATTATACGTTTCCATAATTGATCAAATTCTTTGATGTACAAGGGTGAGTAGCTAAAGCTCTGCAAAAACCGTGCACCTGGCCACCCTTCCACATGCTGCCTGAGCGGTGACGCCTTTTCGCTTGCGCGGCATACGAAGATGTCACACCTCTCAGGTCTTTAAGGCTTGATCTCCCCTACCAGCACTGGCCAGTTGGGATCGGACACGTGGGCCTGCTGCATATAGGTAGCGATCTGCTTCACTACATCCGGATGTTCAGCCGCAACATTTTTCTGCTCGGCAGGATCATTTTTCAGGTCATATAATTCGATCGGGCCCTCTTTTACGGTAGATATATTCAGCCTCACCCCTTTCCAGTTGCCCCAACGTACGGCCTGCTTGCCACCCTGCTCATGAAACTCCCAATAGAAATATTCATGGGATTGCTGCGGCTGACCGGTTAGTGTGGGTACAATGGAAATACCGTCGATGTTTTTCCATACCATTATATTGGCCAGTTGCTGAAAAGTTGGGAACAGGTCCCACCAGGCAGCGGGCTGATCATTGGTTACACCTGCTTTGATGATCCCTTTCCAGTTGGCAATAAAGGGTACCCGGATACCTCCTTCATACATATCGCGTTTGATACCGCGGAAGCCGCCGCTGCCATTGAAGAATTTAGGATCGCCGCCGTCTTCGCGGTGTGGACCATTGTCGCTGGTGAAAAGGATGAGGGTATTATCGGCCAGGCCGTTTTGTTGCACATAGCGGTATATTTCACCCACATACCTGTCGAGCCTGCTTACCATGGCAGCAAAAGCTGCATGAGGATAAGGCTCAAAGCGCCCCTTGATGGGACCTGTAGGTGCAGGTAATGGCTGTTCGTTGAACAACTTTACATAGCGCTGGTATACGCTGTCGCGCGGCACATCCAGATCGCCATGGGGCAAGGTATAAGGGAGGAAAAGAAAGAAAGGTTTACGCTTGTTCTGTTGCAGGAAGTCCATGGCGGCAGCATGTATCTTATCGCCGGAATACATAACATCGCCGGTGCGGTTTCCAGGAAATTCAATACGCCGGTCATTATCCCACAGATGATCCGGGTAATAGTTGTGTGCTTCGGACTGACAGTTATAGCCATAGAAACGATCGATACCCTGTTTCAGGGGTTCGCCGGTAGAACCGGGATAACCCATGCCCCATTTACCAAAAGCGCCGGTAACATAGCCTGCCTTCTTCAATACTTCAGCTATGGTGAGGGAAGAATCGGGCAGAGGAAACTGCCCTTCGGGTTGAAAGCCCCGGTTGCCACGGATGGGTGTGTGGCCTGTATGCTGGCCTGTCATAAGACTTGCGCGGGAAGGAGCACATACGGTAGTGCCGGAATAAAACTGTGTAAACCGCATACCAGTCGCAGCCAGTTTATCAATATTGGGCGTGGTGGTTTTCTGTTGACCATAACATCCTACATCGCCATAACCCAAATCATCGGCTACGATCAATATAATATTGGGTTGACGGTTGGCAGAAGCTTTTTGCTGTGCTTGTGTGATACCGGAATTTGCAAGCAGTATGGGAAGCAACAGCGCAGGAACAATTTGTTTCATGTATTTCAGTTAAACCATCCGCAATATAAAAGAAAACCTGGTAGCATACGCCACCAGGTTTGTCTTCTTATAGATCCCGCACTTTAAAAACGCCGGTTGCCGCCACCATTTCCGCCGCCGCCCTGTCTTTGCATACCGCCACCGTTGCCCCTGTTCTGGCCACCATTGTTCCTGCCGCCAAAACGATTGAGGTTATACATAAAGGTGACCAGAAAATAGCGGCGCAAGGTTTCGGTGAAAGTATCTTCAATATAGTTTGGATCGATGGTACGGTCGATATTCTTATTCTGGTTCATGATATCCACCACACTGAAGCGCAGTTCACCATTTCTCTTTTTAAACATTACCCAGGCCAGGCTGGCATTCCATAATGGAATGGGCTGGTTGAACCCATCAGCGCGGCCACTGTTTACATAATAATCAAAATCGCTGCTCAGCATAAAGCGTTTCAGGAAAGTGTAGGTTACATCCAGTGAATAATTGTGGTTGAAATACCTGTTGTTGGCATTTTCCTGCAGGTCATATTTGGCATCATTATAATTGAAATTAGCGCTGGCGCCCACATCGAGTTTATCAGGAATATTGTAATCGTACCGGATGCGCTGACCTAATCCGATGGTCTTGTTGAAACCAATAACACCTTGCTGCTGGTTGATATCGCGGTTATAACGCACGCTGCTGGTCAGGTTCACATTCATGGGGCTACGCTTGCCAGTGGTCACCTTGACCAATGGAATACCCACTGTTCCGGAAAACGACATGTTCCAGGAGCCGTTGAGGTTCACCGGGCGGATCAATTGGGTAGTGCCTCCAATCTTCTCCATGCTGTTCACGATCTTATTGCTGATCACGGATGCATTGAGGTTCATGTTGAAGAACAGGAAATTGGAAACATTAAAAGTGTTGTAGCTGGCGTTGAAGTTATTGGTAAACTCCTGCTTCAGATTGGGATTACCAGTACGGTATACAAGCTGATTGCTCTGGTCTACCACATCCTGCAACTGGCTGATGCTGGGAGCGCGGGTACTACCACGGTAACCAAAGCGAATGCTTTTGCGGGTACCCAGGTTATAATTAAAGTTGGCGTTGGGGAAGAAGTTGGTATACCGCTGATTCATGGTACTGTCTTTGCCTGTCATAGCGCGGTGGCTCATATTCTTCAAAGTGGCAAATTGTACTGCGCCACCCAACTGGAAATCATATTTCAGTTTTTTCACCCGGAAGTTGGTCCCTACCCTGCTGGAGATAAAGGTGTTCTCGAAATAATTGGTCTGGTTCTTATTCACGCTGTCATACTCGCCGGAGGATTGGTCATAATCAAACACTTTCCGGTCGCTGGTGCTTTCATTGACGGAATAAGCATAATTCAATTCCAGGATCTTGCCTTCTCCAAGCATTTCTGTAAGGGAGGTGCTTATGGTATTGTTAAAGGAATTGGTGAGCTGTTCATTGTGCTGACGTTGATCTCTTGTATAGTTCAGTGTACTATCGGGATTGTAATAATTATAAGGAGAAGTATTATAGCCATCGCCTTCACTGTCATTCACGGCGGTATTCCAGCCAATGGTAAAGGTTCTGCCCAATTTCTTAAACCGGTGACGGAACAACAGGTTGTTGTTAAAGCTCACCCCATCGCGCTGGTTGGTCCTTGAACTAATACCTTCAATCGCTTTGTAATTGTATTTGGGCGTACGGGCGATGGTAAGTATGGAATCAAAACTTTCAGACTCTGACTGCTGGACGGTGATATTGGGGGTGACCAGGATAGAGTTCATACTATCAATGGCATATTCCCAGCGAAAGCCAAACCGGTGATTGAGGTTATCATTTCTTTGATAGGATTGCTCATCGCTCAGGGAAGTGGAATCATTGCCAAACAGGTTCTGTCGTAAACTCTTGCTGCGGTTGATGGTACTGGTTTTGGATACAAAGTAGTTGGCATTGAACTCCATTTTCTTTCCCCAGTTATCGCGGTAGTTTACCCCGGCATTCCAGGATTTGGTATTACCGTTGCCGGCGCTACCACCACCACCGCCTCCGCCACCGCCGCGTCCACCTCTTCCTCCACCACCTCCACCACCGCTGATGCCGCCCATTCCTCCCATGGAACTAACCACATCACTGGCGGAAAAACCCAACCTGTTGAGGTTATTGGTGCCACCAACGATGGATATACGCTGATCTTCATTAAACATATTCATAGACAGGTTGCCGGTATAGCGGTCGCTGCTGCCACCGCCCACTGTAGTGCGGCCAAACAATCCTTTACGCCTGTCCTTCTTCAATTTGATATTAATGGTACGTTGACGGCTGCCATCATCAATTTTGGTAAACTTGGCCTGATCGCTCATGTCATCAAATACCTGAATACTTTCCACCATTTCGGCGGTCAGGTTCTTGGTAGCCAGCTTGGGATCGTTGCCGAAGAATTCTTTACCGTCTACATATATCTTGGGAATGTTTTCGCCTTGTGAGGTAACGTTTCCATCTTTATCTACTTCCACACCGGGCAACTTCTTCAGCAGATCTTCAACGGTGGCATTGGGCTTTGTCTTAAAGGCGCTGGCCCTGAACTCTACGGTGTCCTTCTTGATGGTGATAGGAGGCGCTGTTACAATCACGGCAGTCATCAGGCTGGTGTCGGTATTCAACTTAATGGTATCAAGGTTGATATCCGGTTTGGCTGCTGTAATATCAATAGAGCGCATAAAGTTGCCATAGCCAGTAAAGCTGATGCCCAGCAGGTAAGAACCTCCGGGAATATTTTTGATCTCAAATGCACCTGTTTTATCGGCTACAGAAAAACCAACAGCAGAAGAGTCTTCCTTGCTCATGACAGTGATAGTAGCATCGGGCAGGGGAAGGTTATTCAACACATCTACTACTTTACCTTTAATACTGCCAGCCACTTTTTGTTGAGCAAAAAGGTTATGACCAGTCAGTAACACCAATAAGGTCAGGGTAAATAATTTCATGCGTTGATTTTGGGTATGTGTCATTAATTGGACGACACCCCTTTCCAAAACCAGCAGGAGGCCGCTGATTTTTTTACGCATGGCTTTTTCAGCCAGCAGTTTTCCAGGGCATCTTTCCTGCCACCTGGTAAGACTGGCTGACTGGCGACGGGTTTAATTGAAGTGGCTAAATTCAATAACATTGATCCTAGCCACTGATAATCACCCTTATTGATATATCTCTATTTCTATTATACTGAGGGTGCCTGTTGCAGTGGCATCATTCCGGGCCACCCCGTCATCCAGCTTTTTCCCTGATATCTCTACGCTATTGTTATCTTGAGTAGTAACATTGCCCAGCAATTCAATTTTCACTTTCTTCCCTTTGTGTGGTGAACACACAGCAGTAAAGTAACCCAGGGACCGCCCGGTATTTCCTTTAAACACTTCCTTTCCATCTACAGAAATACGGATGGGGTACGATCTGCTCCGGAAATTATTCAGCTTCAAGGTCACTTCTTTTACTTCTGCTGCTGTGCCCAATTCATATTCTATCCAGGCGTTGGCCAATTGCCGGCCATTGTTCCATTCGGTCAATTCGTTGTCATCAAAACTTTCAAAAGCACTGTCTGCATGAGCGCCTGCATCAACTTTTACGATGGTCAAAGCCTCACGCTTCCGGGTGAAAGAAGGCGTTGAAGGTGTTGGTCCTCTATCGAGGTTAACAGGCAGGTCATCGCCGGGCAATTGTGTGCTTAATCCTCCGTTCACCTTTACCGGTGAGGCGGCCAGTTTAAGCACAGCAGGCTTCAGTCCTTCTGCGCGGGCAGTAAGCGTTATTGCTCCTGCCTGGGTAGTGCTGCGCAACAATATCCTGTTCACACCACACTCTACCGGGAGGTCTTTGGATAGAATATAATTATCTGGTCCCTGTGCCATGCCGCCCCGCCATTCGGCTGCGCCTTCCAGGGAAAAATGGATCAGGTTCAGGGCAGTGGGACAACGTTGACCGGTAGCATCTGTTACTTCTACTTCTACCAGGGCCAGGTCATGCCCATTGGCCTTAAATCCTGTTGGATGTGTAATGGGCTTTAGCTTAATGGCATAAGGTTCTCCCGCAGTTGTCTTTTGGGTAGTACATAACTTTTTTCCCTGTTCATCATAGCCCACAGCTGCGATAGCCCCTTGCTGCCAGTGAATATTTTTGAAGGTGTAGAGGAAGCGGTTGCTCTGCTCACCAAAACCTAATGACTTTCCATTGATCAATAATTCTACTTTATCGGCCGATGATATTACATATATATCTTTCGTCACTGCCGGTGTATAATTCCAATGTCCGATAATATGGATGCGCGGTTTTTCTATATCCACCCAACCATCCCACATCACCTGGTTGGCAAAATAATTTTCCTTATACATACGGAGAGCATCTACTTCGCCACTTCTCCGGTAGTTCTCTGCACCACGATGGTGGGTATTGGATTCGGAGAAGATGATGTTTACACCACCAGAACTAACGCGTGTGCCTGTGCCGGGTCTTTCTTTCCAGAACTCATACCAGCGGGCAATATTTTCTCTGGCATGTGATTCCTGGTTGCGATTGTATTCTGCGGCGGATTGTCCTTTGTATTGTGGACCTTCTCCATCTTTATGATAAGGCGGAGAATAATCGTCCCAGTATTTCCGCAGGCCCTCATCTCTTGAATATTCCATGGCCCACATAGGAATATGAGCGCTTTTATTGGTGTACAACATTTCACCACCGTATTCAGCTACTTTGCTGTTGAGCATTTCGCGGCTGCCAATAGCTCTTCCGCCATGGGGATCATACTGATCGCGGATCGCTTTCATGGCTTCCATATGTTGTTCGCTGATGGATTCATTGCCCGATTCATAAAAGACAATGCTGGGGTTGTTCCTGTTGCAGACGATGGCATCACGCATTACCTGGGTGCGCTGTACCCAGCGGGTTCCTTCCACATCTTTTTCTGCATCACCGGCAGGCATGGCCTGCATCAATCCTACCCTGTCACAACTTTCTACATCCTGCTTCCAGGGGGTAATGTGCATCCAGCGCACCAGGTTGCCGTTGCTTTCCACCATTAGTTTATTGCTGTAATCACTTAACCAGGCAGGTACACTCAGGCCAATGGCTGGCCATTCGTTGGAGGTGCGCTGGGCATATCCATGTATCATGATCACGCGGTCGTTGAGGTAGATCATGCCATCTTTAAAAGCTGTTTTGCGAAAGCCTGTAGTGGTCACCACCCGGTCTATTGACTTGCCATTTACCTTCAGTATGGTTTCTACTGTGTAGAGGTATCCATATCCCCAACTCCAGAACTCCAGGCCTTGTACAGGCGCCGAAGCTTTCAGGATATTGGTAGCTCCGGGCGCCATTGTAATACGTTCTCCTAAAAAGGTTTTCACCGTCTTCCCCTGCCTGTTGTTTATCGTTACTTCATATTGGACAGTGGCTTGTTGTGCGCTTTCGTTTTTCACTTCTGACTCGGCATGTACTACAGCAGTTTTACCGCGGATATTAAAACTATCGGCATAAATATATACACCGGTAGTGCCCAGGTTGGAAAAGAGGGGCAATGTCTGGTATACTTTTCCTGTCACGTGGAGGAATACGTTTTTAGGGATGCCTCCGTAATTGGCATTGAAGTTCTTATCGCTCCACTGGTATTTGGTATTGGTAGCTTTTTCCCGGTACTCCCAGCTATTGTCGGTACGCACCGCCACTATATTGGGTTCACCTGCCTTTACCAGGTTGGTAATATCAAACCCAAAACCGGTCACGCCATTTTCATGCAATCCTACATGGGTGCCATTCACATACACATCGGCTGCCTGTCGTACGCCTTCAAATTCCAGAAATACTTTTTGCCCTTTGTGCACAGCGGGTATCGTAAAATGCTTACGGTACCAGGCAATGCCGGTAGCCAGGTCTACAATATCTTTTTTAAAGGCATCGTCTTCATTCCAGGCACGTGGCAGGGTTATATTCTTCCAGGTTGCATCGTCATAGCTGCTGGCTTCTGCTCCGGAGATATCACCGACCTTCAGTTTCCAATCAGCATTGAAATTGTATTTCGCTCTTTGTGCTGAAGCAACTGCAATGCTCATCAGCAAAAGCGATGTAAGGATGTATTTCATAAATAAAGGGGACGCTATTTCTTCAGCTTGTATACTTCCGATCCGGCCAGCAGGAAGCAGCCAAGACCATAATCTTCAAAGTCGGGAATATTGGTATAGCTAACAGGTTGTCCATCTTTCGGTTCTTTGCCTGTGCCTTGTACAAAACCGAGCATACCATCTTCATGCAGACAATCTTTCACCAGGGCGTTCCATGCTTTGATCACAACCGGCAAATAAGTCTGCTTATCTATCAAACCATTGTTGATGCCCCAGGCCATACCATAAACGAATAAGGCTGTGCCGGAAAGTTCTTTCCCTCCAAAATGGGTAGAATCATGCAGGCTCACATTCCAGAAACCATCAGCCCGCTGGATGGGCAGCAAGGCTTTCAGCATGGACTTATAATCCTGCAGGTATTCTGTATAATGCGGATCGTTTTTGGGTAACCATTGCATTGTACGGACCAGCGCTGCTACTACCCAGCCATTGCCGCGGCTCCAGTAGCAATCTTCTCCATTGGGCTCTTTATAGGGAGGTACAAAATCCTTGTCGCGCCACCACAAGCCCTCTGAGGCATTATATAGCCCATTGGTACCGTGTTTGTATTTTGAAAAACTGTACAGGTCGTACATCTTCCTGAAGTAGGCCGTATCCTGATAGATGACACCCAACCTGGTGAATACGGGCATGGCCATTTGAATGGCATCGATCCAGTTCCAATCATCCTGTTTGTCACTTTGCACCATCAGGTCAATGGAAGCCTTGATATCGCGGATATGTGTAGAGTCCTTGCTGTGCAGGAATAATTCAATATAGGTTTGTCCGCAGCATTGGTTGTCGGCATTGCGGGTACGGATGCCTTCCCGCAATCCCCACTTGTGTTTATTGCCCCATTCGTAGGCATAATCGATGTAGGCCTTCTTTTTATCGGTACGGTATAACTCCATCAGGCCTTCATAATACACGGCGCGGGTCCAGATATTGCTGGGCCGCTCGCGATTGGTGATGATAGACTTGCCCGGGTCGGGCCATTTCTGCATAAAATATTTATTGGCCAGGGTCATGGCCTTCAATACTTCTTTTTTCTTTGGTAAAGATTGTGCATGTGCGGCAACAACCAATACCAACATCCATATAGCAACAACCAGCTTTCTTTTCATACTATTCAATTGAACTATTAGCCAACGATGTCAGGCTGAGTTTATCGAAGCCGCCTTCGACAGGCTCAGGCTGACATCAATAAACTAGCGGTGACAAATTACTTCTTCAAATATTTATTCAGTCCGCAATCTTTAAGACCCTGCACACCTTTGATCACGATCTCCGCATTCAGCTGTGCACCGGCTAAATTGGTGTGTGTATGATCGGCGGGAAAGAAGGTGTTCACCTTGTCGGCCCCCAACTTTTCGTATTCATCACCAATGGTATTATTGAGGTCTATAAAACAGGCGCCGGTAGTGGCGGCTGTTTCCCTGGCCCATTTGCCATAGCTATCATCTGCACGACTTACTTTACCATCCTTGAAATTATTGCGGGGTACGGGTGAGCAGATAATGGCGGTAGCTCCTTTGGCTTTTGCTTCGTTCACATACTTGCGCATGTACCAGCCGAAAGTATACACTACTTCCTGCTTTTTGGTAATGGGATTGTAGATCTCTTTGCTTTCATCACCCGTGCCACGGATGGTGCCCCGGGCGCGGGCGGTATCATCCAACGGACTCGCATCATTGTGACCAAACTGCATGATCACAAAATCACCTGGCTTCAGTTCATCCAGTATCCGCTGCCAGCGTCCGTCATTGATAAAGGTGCGGCTGCTTCTGCCGCCTATGGCATGGTTGCGTACGCTGATGGCGCTGGTATCGAAGAAAGGAGCTATCAGGCTGCCCCAGCCCCATTGCTTGTTGCTGCCGCTGCCATCGCCATTGCGCACGGTTGAGTCGCCAATGATGTATAAAGTAGGCTTTTGTTGTTGCCATATAATAAAAGACAGGCTTGCTAGTGTGGTCAACAACAACATCCCATTAATAAGGTATTTCCTGATCCTGTTCATAGTGTGTGTTGGTTTATTTAGACAATTTTATATTCGGCTTAGGTGGAGGTTGCATCCCTTCTCCCATAAAGAAACCGGTATGTGGCGGTTGATTGTACGCAACATTTTGCCAGGCAATGCTGAGCCTGTATTGCGGATCATGCATCAGGGTATAAAAACGATGGGTAGTAGGAATAGTGGTAGAGAAGATGCGCAATTCGTTGTTGTCTGCAGTACGATAGATCACCTCCTCGCGCCAGTCGCCCCATATATCAGCGCTCAGCACGGGATTGGATTTGGTGCCATTGTTGCGTACACAATTGAACTGCGATGCATCCAGCAGCCGTCTGGTCTTGCTATTCTGGTAATCCCATTTATCAACGGCAGTTGCATTTAAAATCTCACTCAGCACATCGCCGTCCCAGTAAATGCCCATATTACAGGCCGGTGTATTGTCGGCTATCTTGTTTCCTTTGCAATCAAACAAGCCGGTAATACCGGCACCTGCTACCCAACATTCATAGCCGGGATAGCGGGGATCAATGTCTAATGCCAGTCCGCGGCCCGGGCCTTCCCCATCTTCACCTGCCTTTACAGAAGCCTTCTTCCAAAGCACTTCGCCTGTGCGCGCATCCCGGAAGTTAGCGCCTGCATCATCAAAGCGTTCCTGTATATCGAATACTTCCATACCCGGGTGAGTGGGATCGAGGTCGGTTACATGCAAAGCATCTCCATGCCCCAGCCCGGTGGAGTACAATCCTTTGCCATCATCATCGATGGTCATGGCGCCATAGATGATCTCATCTTTGCCATCGCCATCTACATCAGCTACGGTTAAATTATGATTGCCTTGTCCGGCATAGGTAGGAAATCCATTATTGGTATCAAATACCCAGCGGGAAGTGAGTTGTCCATTTTTCCAATCCCAGGCAGCCAATGCTGTGCGGGTATAATATCCGCGGCACATCACCAGGCTGGGATGCTCTCCATCGAGGTAGGCCACACAAGCCAGGAAACGGTCCATCCGGTTGCCATAGCCATCACCCCAAATTGATTTCAATTCTTCTGTTGTTGGATTCAAAGAAGAAGGATGCCTGGCAGGTATATAAGCCGTGGTAGCCAGGGCAGCGCCGGTAAGTCCATCAAATATGGTGAGGTATTCGGGGCCTGATAATATATAACCACGTTCATTGCGCCAGTCTTTGGAGGAATCGCCAATTATTTTTCCTTTGGCATCCATGCTGCCATCCGCAGTTTTCATGGCGATCTCTGCTTTGCCATCACCATCCAGGTCGTAGACCATGAACTGGGTATAGTGAGCGCCTTCACGGATATTCTTACCAAGGTTGAGGGTCCACAAAAGCGTACCGTCCATTTTATAAGCCTGGAAAACAGGAGGATCGGTAATGCCTGCCTGGGAATTATCCCTGGCGCGGCCGGTCTGGTGTAAGATGATCTCATATTCGCCATCACCATCCAGATCACCTACGGACGCATCATTGGGAGTATAACCGGCCGGTGTTTGCAAAGACAAGGAAACATAAGGCAAGGTGCCGGGCTTCAGCACAAATGGTTTACTGGCTGCTCCTTCCTTTCCTTTGATAACAGCCTTTACAAAGTAAGTATAGCTTTTGGTCGTATCGGGGTTGGTATCTTCAAAAGCAGTGGAACTGGTGATGGGTTGCTTATTGAGCCTGATGGGCTTTCCTGCCTGGGTAGTGCGGTACACATTAAAAGCGATCTCATCGGGATCATTGCCCAGCAATCGCCAGTTCACAAAAACACGACCATCGTGTTGGGCTATTGCATGTACACCGCGACCCAGCCATTCCATTTGGCGCTGTGCGGTGAGGGGTTCAAAGGCATACAGCAACAGGAGACTGAGCAAGAGGTAATTCTTTTTCATATAGCGGTTGAAAAGGTAGCATGCTATCAAGTTTTCTCCATCCTGTACTGTTCTGAAGGAAAAAAGCTGCGAGCTATGAGCCACAATCAGCGAGCCTGATAATTAGACTCGCTGCTCAAGCCCGTTGCCCGCAGCTCAATACTTGTTGCTCTTCCCTACTGCTTCATCACTTTCGTAGCGATCGTCTCATCATTGTATTTGATCTTCACCAGGTACCATCCCGCTGTCCAGGAAACGCCCAGTTGTACTTTGTTTTGTGCTTTGCCTTTTTCAATCAGGCGACCGGCTGCATCATAGGCTTCATATCCAAAAGCACCCGGAGCAGTTAACTGAAAGCTACTGGCCGAAGGATTGGGGAATACGGCTACCTTAATACGCTCCTCAGCTGTAGGTATCGTATTGGTTGCCATCCTGGCGCCGGCACAAGCAACTGCTACTGGATTGCTGCCTGTGATGGTTATATTATCAATATTGGCGGCACCTGTAGCATTGATCCCTTCCAGGCGCAGGTTGACGGTACCAGCGGGCAGGGAAACATTTACAGAGGCGGTGGTCCAGGTGACCCAGTCGACTGTGGCCGGGAAACTGATGCTGGCCACAGCAGTACTACCATTCACCAATAACCTGGATGGTCTGTCGGCGCCGCCGCCATTGGAATAGCGCCAGCTGAGGGTATAGCTACCGGCAGCAGGTGTTGTGATGCGCCAGTTCACGCCACTGTTGGCTGCATTGTTGGCATTGGCAAAGCCCGCTCCTGTAAAGCCTGCATTGTTATTATCTATTGTTCCATCCACACTGCAGAAGCCGGTGGTGTTTTCTTCAATGGTAATGCCGTTTCCGCCGGAAGGTGGCGGCGCGCCTACCATCACAATATTGGGTGTGGGTGGTGTATTCATATCGGTACCGAGGTAAAAGCCGGGATGTGGTGGCTGGTTATACGCTCCGTTTTGCCAGGCTATGGCCATGCGGTATTGTGGATCATGCATCAATGTATAGATGCGATTGGTGGCCAGGATAGTAGTCGTGTAAATTCTTAATGCACTATTGTCTGAGGCGCGCAGGATCACTTCTTCCCGCCAGTCGCCCAATACATCCGCACTCAGGGCCGGAGTAGCTTTGGTGCCGTTGTTGGAAGCGGTACCACTGGCCGATAGTAAAGTGCTAACCGTAGAGGAAGTATAATTCCATTTGCTGATGGTGGTACCGTCGAGCAATTCGCGCGAGAGGTCGGCATCCCACCATATGGCAAAGTTGATAGAAGGTTTAGTAGTCGTGATCTGTACGCCCTTTACGGTATAGAGGCCGCCACGGGAAGCCCAGCACTCGTATCCTTTGTAACGTGGATCAATATCTGCCGCCAGGCCACGACCAACATCGGTGCTCGGTTCGGCTACTGTCCACAACCTTGCACCGGTAGCAGCATTGACCAGTGCGGCACCTACCTGTCCATTGCTACCGGGACTTTCATAAGGCTGCCATATTTCCAGACCGGCCCTGTCGGGGTCCATATCGCTCACGTGCAAGGCATCGCCGTGACCCATGCCATTGGCCCAGGAGCCGGTACCATTGTCGTTGACAGCGCTGGAACCGTTGATGGTTTCCTGTTTGCCATCGCCATCAATATCGGCCACACTCAGTTGGTGGTTGCCCTGACCTGCATAAGCGCTGTTACCGGAATTGTTGCTATCAAAATTCCAGCGTTGTGTAAGTGTGCCGTTGCGCCAGTCCCAGGCAACGCGCACCAGGCGGGTGTAATACCCACGACCAAAGACCATGCTGGGGCGTTGGCCATCGAGGTAGGCCACGCAGGCGATGAAGCGGTCTACGCGGTTACCGTAATTATCGCCCCAGGAAGAAACCGTTCCCCTGGCGGGCAGGTAGTTGGTAGTAGCCATCGCTGCGCCTGTTTGTCCGTTGAATACGGTGAGGAATTCCGGGCCTGTGAGTACATAACCACTGGTATTGCGGTAATCAGCAGAAGAACTACCGATATAAGTACCTACGCCATCGCGGGTAGCGTCGGCTGTCTTGCAAGCCATTTCAGCTTTGCCATCACCGTCGAAGTCATAAACCAGGAATTGGGTGTAGTGAGCGCCGGCCCTGATGTTGCGTCCCAGGTCGATGCGCCACAGGCGGGTACCATTGAGCTTATAGGCATCGATGTACACATTGCCCGTATAGCCGGATTGTGAATTGTCTTTGGCATTGGTGGGGTCCCATTTCAGGATGATCTCATATTCTCCATCACCATCGAGGTCGCCTACGGATGCATCATTGGCCGTGTAAGTATAGGCCTCTCCGCTGGGTGTGGTACCACCTGCCGGTATTTGCAGCGGCACATTCAGGTATGCCTGTGTGGTAACACCTGCACCGGCTGAGGCGGCTTGCTCTACTCCTCCGATCACCGGCCTTACGGTATAGGTATTGTTGGTGGTGATATTGTCTACCACGTTGGTTGAAGCCGTAATGGGAGTGGCATTGATCTTCGTCGTGCCACGGTATACATTAAAACTGATGCCCGAAGGATCGGTGCCCAGTAAGCGCCAGCCCACGTATACCTGGCTGCTGCTGGTGCGTACGGCCACTACACCTCTGCCCAGGTATTCCATCTGGTATTGGGCCTGCATTGCGCTACTGATCAATAAAAAAGAAAAGAGGAAAGACAGCTTACGGCTTGTAAGAAGCCTGGCAAAACGATTCCGTTGGGGGCGCAAGCAAGCAGCCCCTACAGGACAAGTTAGAGAACATTTCATATGGCATATGTTTGGTTAAGGAAAACGAAGCCGGGCGTGAGGGGGTCTTCTCACGATATACGTTTACCATAACAAGCTGATATTGCCCCAGGAGAGAGTCGGAAACCGGGGGAGTGTACCTGCATGTTGTATGCAGTCTTAATTATTAATGTAGCTCAAGCAAGTATATAAATTTAGTATACCCTTCACAGTTTGCTATCCTGTACCGTCATGGGGAGTGGATTTGCATAAGGCAGCTACCTGATCTTGTTTTCGGATTTTCATGTGCAGGAGAGATTTACTTTGAAAGAGGGTTTACCTCCATAAAGCGATCCCATAGTTTTTCAAATTCAACCTTGTCTATGCTTACTGCCTGAAATTGTTCTTTAAAATAGTCAAGGGTAATATTATTGTCGGTCCAATAACCATAATTGTCCTTCCAGGGCATGATCATGAGGGTTTGTCCATATTGATCAATGCCAATTTCACGGCAGGGCTTATGGTCATCAACATTGATCTCCAGCAGCCATTCAGCAACATCGTCTATGAGTCCATCATAATCAGGGTTAGCTTTAGGGACGAAGGAGGAAACTAAGCCATCTATCCATTTTTTTACAAGGCTGTTGGTTTTATTTGCGGACGCGGGCCGGATAGCGGCTGGCTCCTTACATTTTATATATAAATATTCCATATAAAGTTGATGTATCCTGACACCCCTTGCATTTTAACCCACCACTCTCACAACTACTTGTTTACAACTATTTGGATCAGTGTAAAAACTACCAGAACTTCCACCAGGGCTTAGACTTTGTACTATTACCCGGCTGTTGGTAGTTCTCCGCAGCCTGTCTTATTTCCTGATCCAGTTCTTCGCTGTTATCAAGTTGCTTGACCACAAAATGATCCAGGTGTGAAGTATTCTCTATATCAATGCCCAGCTTTTTAGCCAGGCCATGTATATCATCATAGGAAGCTGTGTCATCGAAATTAAAACTCACCTCCTGGGGAAGCGGTGTTCCAAAATTGTCGGTCACCTCACCATTGTCGATCCAGAAACTACGCAACTTCTGTTTGTCAAAATACCAAAACGCATAGCTTCCGCTGGTACCCTGGGTAACCAGGGAAAAAACAGGGGTAGACAAATGCCGTGAAATGGCTTCCATAGCAGGCTCGTCTGTACACAGTATAAGGGAGAAATCTTCAATGATAGTCCAGCCATTGTCAATCCATACGATCCGTCGTTGAGAATGGTCATCCTGTGATTTATATTCCTCATCAATTAGCTGGGATACCTGGTCCCAATTGGTGAGGATGGTATCATTACCAGTATCTACCAGGCTGAAGAAATTAAATATTTCAGCAAGTTTATCTAAATGACGTCCTCTAATGGCTATCAAGCCTGTTGTCATGCTCATAAGAAAGGGGGTTTAAATAGATGCAAGACTATTTTCACGCAGGCAGGAATAAAGACGATGATCCGTATAGGATTGCCGCAATGTACAAAGAAAATCAATTACCCGGCGATGGATGTCGTCTACCTACTTTTTCAATGCAAAATGCCCACCATTAGGGTGCAGGCCCTGACAATCACAGGTGGTGAAATCATTGCTGACCACCCATATTAAGTTTTGTTTATGGTTGTTGTACCAACTCCTGACGGCTGCCTGGAACCGTATCCTGTTTTGCCTGCTTTTCCGTAAATGATCCCAATAGGAGCAATAGCCGCAGCCAGCCTGGTCAAACTTAACACCCAGCAGTTCAAAAGTGGGAATATCCTGTATGATCTCCTTCAAGGCGCTGTAGGCAATGTCGCCGACAGTCCATTGTCCGCCGAAATTGGGAACTACTGCGCTGGTGGTAGTGGTATCAGATAGCTTATTGATCAGCAGTGGAATGATGGCTTGCTTTTGTTGTACTACCCGCCAGAAGATATTGTCGCCACAACCATCTGCCGATTCACAGCTATAGGGCATGTCAGCTACCAGTTTCAGCCTGTCTACCAGTTTTTGGTGATGGGTTGTTTGCGCAGCAGTCAGTAATGGTAATTGTGTAACCGAGAGTATTATCGCGATGAGTTTCAAGCTGACTTTGCCAGAATGATGCGTAAACAGTTTCATGGGGGTCTTTTTTAGCAGGATGCTGACCATGGAGAATTCCACAAAACAAAAGCGAAGAATCGCCTAAAAAGAAGATCAGGTAGAAGAGTTAGCCCCCAAAACAAGGGGGCTTGTTCTGGTCTGGGTCGTACCTCATTCGTACCATGTTCGAAACCCGCTTAGGCGAACTCACCCCCTATCCAAAAACAAAACAGGCCTCTCCTGGTCCAAAATCGTCACAAAGTCGCACCGTAATTTGGAATATTGCGCTTTAACTCCGGTCCTGGTACGAACATGTCCCGAACAAGGTCCCTGCCAATCCCGGCTATGGGGCGGTACTGGTACTTATCAAAATGGGACTTTAAACTTCAGTTTTCAACTTTTTTCAACCGAATGTGACAGAACTTAATCATTAGCGTTAGCATCCTTTTGATCATACAGACCAAGGCTCTACCTTTATCAAAAACAATGTTATGGCACGACTAAATTGCATACCTGAGTTGATTGGCACTTTCGGACCAATAACCATATACTACATGTTTGAAAGGTACTATATACGCACCCGCAGTTCACTTACCGGCAAGAGGGTGAAGACAGACCCCGTCTTTTACAATACCATGAAATACGCCGACCTGATGGCAAAAGGCTCCCCCATTGCGTCGAAGGTATATGCATTGATCCCGTTACAAAATAGAAAAAAGGATCTCTGCCGTAAGATCACCGGAGAAGCCATGACCTGGCTGAAATATGGATGGGCAACTGCGGACATCATTGGATACCTCACCAAAAAATATGTCCCGCCATATGGCGGGATGCAACTTCCTGAGGAAGCTCCTGTAACGGTATTGCGGCCATCTTATCGCAGGTCAAGGCCAGACGTACCGGACTTATTTAAGAATACTCCTTTTGCGGGGCCCTCTTTTGAATTGCGTGCATGGCGGCGGCGGGATAAGGAATTCAAGCGAGAGCTTTATAAAGAGCGGATGAGACCAGGTTTATATAAAGCCAGTGCTAGTTAACGGACCCCATTTTTTCGGAATCTTTCTCCACCAGGGGCGCTTTGTCTTTTGCAGTAATGCGCACCTGCTTAAACTGCCAGCCTTCGGCAAAACTAATTTCACCGGCAGTAGCGGCTTCGATAGCAATGTTCCTGAATTGGAAATTTTGAAGGGAAGACTCTGGTAAGCCCGTTGCGCTCACCACTTTTTTAACACCGGTAGCCTTAATGTCGGATATATAGATATTCCTGAAGTGCGGAATACCTTTGGACGCCGGTTCTACTTTTTGCAGCATGGTTTTCCAATGGGCGGGAATGGAATCATAATTATATCCTTCGGGCAATTTGGAATAACTGTACGTAGGATTCCAGTTCATAGTAAAATGAAATGCATTGCCTACACTGTCCAGCCGGTTGTTGTGAAAGTAAATATCCTCAATGGTACCGCCACGTGTAGTGGCGCTCTTAATGTGAAAGCCATTGCCGGTACCCATGGCCACCAGGTTGGTAGCCAGCACATGGCGTATACTACCGGAGGTTTCTGAACCCAGGGTAAGCAGGCCACCTCCTTTGCGGGCAATACAATCACGGATCACCACATATTCAGTAGGACGGTTCACACGCAGACCATCCCAATCACGACCAGCTTTCAAACAAAAGTCGTCGTCATTACAATCAATATCACAATGCTCTATCAATACCCAGGATGAAGAATCCACATCAATGCCATCTGTACTGGGACCTTTACCATCCTCATTGTTGCGCACCACAATACCATTTACGGTAATGTATTTTGAATAGAGCAGTTGCACGGTCCAGAAGCCGGCATTGGAGAAAGTAACATCCCGAAGGGTAATGTCCGCACTCTCCTGCACCAGGAAGGTGCGTACTCTTTTAGCGTCATAATCCACTATCCAGCGTAATCCTTTGGGTTCGTATTCCTGGCGACGCATGGTCCAGTATTTATCCCAACAGAATTTGCCGCGTGCATTCACCTTTCCTTTACCACTCACCATTACATTCTGCTGACCAATGATATTGATGAGAGCTGACGGCCATTTCATTTCAATGCCGGCGATGCGGGTATCGATCTCGGGATAATCATCAAAACTTTGACTGCCCAATAAGGTCACGCCGGTATTGATCTGCAGGTGCACGTTGCTTTTGAGAAAGATGGCGCCGGTAACATATTCACCGGACTCAAAACTCACAATGCCGCCGCCTTTCGCAGCACAATCATCTATTGCTTTTTGAATAAATGCAGTGGAAATGGTCTTGCCGTCCTTAACTGCCCCATACTTGTTGACGAGGAATAGCCGGGAAGCGGTGGGTTTCTTGCGGGCGCCGGTTTTCTTTGCCCAGTTCAATACGGCAGCGGGCAGGCTGTCGGGTTCATTGGCAAAAACCGGATAATGAATCATTATCGTAAGTAAGATCCCGATCATCCCGGACACAACAACGGTACGCATGGGCAAGCAATTTAAGGAGCAGTAAATTAGAGCAGGATTACCGGGTGGCTATCCTGCGGCATCCTGTCGGATCACGGGTTGAGCCGCTCAAACTCTTCTTTCGTGATCGTAAAAACTGTTCCATGGCGCAGGCCTTTGGGGAAAGAGACCTTGTCGGATATATCTGTCCAGGTTTTGAGATCAGTAGAGGTGATAGCGCCGTATTTGTGTTCTGTGTATTTGTCAAAGTAAACGATCCAGTTGCCATTGATCCTGATCACGGTAGGCCCTTCCGCCCAGTATTTCCCAGTGATGGGTGCAGAAGGTGCGGAATAACCTCCTGTCAGACTTTTGCTGGTGGCTATCCGCAGGTTCTTTTGTGGTGGTTTCTTTGTTTCGTCTTTCAGGAACATCACATACTGTTTGCCATTCTGCTGAATGGTGGCATCGATGACGTTAAACTCCTTATCGTACAGCAGCTTTGTGGGACTGAAGTTTACAAAATCTTCGGTGGTCACATAATACATGCGGTGGTTGTATTTGTCATCGCCTGCGGTGTCTCCCGCGGCAAACCTGCCGGGAATGGTAGTAGCCCAAAAGATCATGTATTGCTTTTTGCCGGCATCGTAAAATATCTCCGGGGCCCAGCAGTTGCGGGCCTCTGCTTCGTACTCCATCACAGGAAGGTATTGCTGGCCGGTCCAGTGTACCAGATCTTTGGAACTGGCATAGCCAATGCCTTTCTCATTCCAGCTTACGGTCCACACCATATGGAAAGTGCCATCGGGGCCTCGTACGATACAAGGATCGCGCATGAGCTTGTCTTTACCGGCAGTTGGTTTCAGGAAAGAACTATCATGATGCAGGGCATTCCAGGTATAACCATCCTGACTATAAGCCAGGTGCAGGCCATCTTCGCCATTGCCTTTGAAATAGGAGAAAATATAAACAGGCTCTTTAGATTGAGCCATCAACAAAACAGATTGGATAAGCAAGCAAAAAGTGACAAGTATCTTTTTCATATAGATGGGCGCCATAGATGGCAGGTAAGCAAGATAAATAAAGTGTACGATTAACGGTTATCAATTTCTCACCAGCGTTACGCTCATCAATCCAATCACTACATCATTGGCCAGGGCATGTACGCTGATGGACTTTAAGTCTTTGTCGTTATTGAGGGGCATGTCCAGAATGGTGGCAGCGCCGCCATCGATAGCCCGGTTGCTGAATCCCTTGATGGTGGTGTATTCGGGTGCCGCCGACCCAATACGGCCGGTCTTTAAATACAGTCGCAAGGGAGCCGTAGCATTGGTGGTAAACGCATACCCATCGGTATAATAATCCTGCTCCATGGGCCACCAGTTTTCCGGATTCCGTAGCACCAGGGTATCGGTCGATCCATCGGTGTATTGTACGCGCACTTCACCATTCACCAGGCGACTTTGCATGGGATTGGTACTGCCCGCCATCACCAGGTAAGCATGGGAAGCCCGGCCGGTCAACGGAATAGCGACAGACTTAGGATAATTATCCCACTGCGAAGTAAACACGATATTATTGGTATTGGTATCTCCGGTAATACCAAAAGGAATATGTTGATCCAGATTGATCTCATTGTTGCCACCGGCGAGTTGCCGCAAACCCACATCATCGATCACAGGTTGGACCAGCGGATAACACCAGTTGCCAATGCCCTGTGTTGGCAATTGTAAAGTAGGCGATGCCGGGCGGGGTGACAGATAAGTTTGCTGAAACAGGTTATTGATCTTCCCGTTCATCCGGGCCGACAGGTCGATCTTTTCAAAAGCGATTCCAATAGATGGGATATCCCAGTTGAGCATCGTCGTTTGTACCCTCTTCACACTGTCCCATTCAAACTGTACCAGGTTGCTGCCGGTGATGAGGTAAGGAGCAGGAATATGCACCATGGGCGAACCTTTCTTAGCTGCTATCTGCAAAGGCATACGGATCACCCGTGGACCTGGATTGATCACCAGGTTACCCTGTACGGCCGCAGCATAATTGTGCACGGTAAAATAGATACCGCTCGAATCGGCCCTTGAAGGAATAATTTCAACAGGTGGTTTCACGGTAAAAGCAAGCGGCTGCCACCAACTGCAACTACCCTGCTGCAGACGTACAAAAATGGTTTTATCGCCATAAGCCGGCAATACCTTTGCCTGTAGCTTGTTGTTATTGGTTGTTGCCTTCTCCAATACCTGCTGCGGATCATAGACTTCCTGTATCATTGCTGCGCCACCGGATATAGACAAGGGCACACCGGCGACATAAATGCTATCATGCAATATCTTTTGCGGCGCAGCTCCCTTCCAGGTGATGACAATGGTATAACGTTCCTGCTTTGGAACGGCTATTTCCAATAAAGGATCGTCCACGGCATCTTTGATAGCTTTCCAGCTCACCACTTTTCCATTGACGGTTACGGATGCTACGCCTGTTTTATACGCCCTCAGCTGCAATTTCAGGTGCATGCTGTGTGAATAAGAAGGAAGGATGGTGTATTGATCTTTGATCGCATCGCGCTTGAAATCAAACTGTATATCGGGCACCTGCAGGGAAGCATAATTCCAGCTGACGGGCAAACCTGGTCTGATGGTGAGGGTATCGCGCAGGGCATCGGGTTGTATACCGAATAATCCTTCTACCAATGTACGGGAAGCCATGCCAATGGGATCGGCAAAGTCGCGGTACAACTCACCCCGTATGGCATCATAATAAGGCAGTTGCTGAAAATTACCGGGACTGGCTCCTATGTACATGCTTTCCAGCAAAGCGCTCTTCCATAAATGATAAGCTGTTTCTGACCGGTTTCCCTGCCAGTAAGCCAGGGCTGTATGCAGATTTTCGGCGAGGGCCACATTGTTGATGGACCAGGTATAGGGTTGCCAATTGGAAGTCGACAGCAGGTAATAATCTTTACCAGTTGCTCCTTTTGCCTGTACAGGTATATGCGGAATTTTGGTATCGATATAGCGCAGAGATTGCCAGGCCTGAAAAGCATCCGGTACTTTGGAATCAATAGCATGGTAAATGGTCCAAAGTCCGGCAGCAGGATGTACCAGTTGGTTTCCCAGCAGGTCTTTGTATTCTGCATACCAGCCATCCTTTGGCAACCAGAGTTGGCGTTGGATGGCCTGCTCAATCTTTGCCGCTTCCTGTTGATAAGGCGCTGCTTCTTTGCCCACCACAGGCGCCAATGCTGCTGCCATCTTATTAGCGCGGTAGTTATAGGCGGAAGAGTGGGTTACACCTCCTCCACTGTATTGTAAAGCGTCGCTGGCCCATATGCAACAATAAGCATCGTACAAACCATCGCCATCCATATCAAAATTCCTTTTCTCCCAGGCAAGGTGGCGCTCTATCACCGGCCACATTTGTTGAATGAAAGCGGTATCGCCGGTATAGCAGAAATGGGTGAACAACTGATCGATGAACACGAGGTTCATGTCATAATGATGCGGGCGTATATCGCCATTGGGATTGCGGCAGACATAACCGCTGCTGAAGAGGGCATTACCAATTTTTTCCTGTTGCCGCGCAAAGTGCAGTGCAGTATCCGGTACTACCGGTCCCGTAAGTGGCGAAGTGATCTGCGACTTCGCATAACTGCTGAAATGTGCACGGGCGCGGTCGTGCCATCCGATAGGATCGGCAGTATAAGCACCACGCCAGGCCGGCAGGCGCATACGCCAGGCAATTGCGCCATGCATATAGGTTGGATCGTCCCAGATGGCATCGGCAGCAATACTCAAAGCGCCACCCAGGGTATTGATATAAGCATCGGGGGTATTGATCTGCACACGTGCTGCCAGGCTCTTACGCGTTGTTTCTGTTGTGCGGAAGAGAGCAGGCAGTTCACTATAACCCATAGCTGTTGCTGCAGCACCAGGCTGCCTGATGGCCAGGTAGAGGGTATCGGTCTTTTTCAACAATACCTTTCCATTGATCAGGGATGCGGTGTCGATAGCAGCAGATCCATCCAATACCAGTGGTGATTGTTGTTTACCTGGATGGGCTGTATGCAGCTGCATACCAGCAGGAAAAATACCTTCCAGTTTTTTAGCACCCGCTTCACCATAATGGAGCGTAAAGCTATTGGCATTTATATCATATACGTTATTAACGCAATAAGCCGGCTGTAAATAAAAAGAGGATTCGGGATCGGCGCCAATGTCTCCATCGCGGGAGAATTTCTTTCCGGTTACGCCGCCATAAGCTGCCAATAACTGCACGGTTGTGGTGATGCCTTTGGGAACGACCTGTATGATCATGGCTTCCTGATCGTAGGCGGCCATTACGGTCACCTGCAACTTGCCTGTTCCCAATAAGGGATCACTGATCTCATACAGCATGGAGCCGGGCCGGTAGATAGCCTTGATGGATTTTGCTTCGGTAATCCATTTGCTACTATTGCCCACGATGATGCCCAGCTTACAGTTGCCGCCCATACCTGGCAGGTACAAAGCAAATTCGGGCAGGTCGCCGGCTTCTACCCTGAATGCTGTATTACCACCATACAAAGCCCGGTTGAACCGTAAAGCTCCATTGGTGGTCACAAAGTCTTTTCCCTCGGGCCGGTAATGGATACTACGTTCCTTACCATGCCAGGGGCCAGGCAATTGGCTATTGGTAGTGAAAGGGGCTGCTACCAGTGTCAGGGCGATATATAGATAACGTATCATGGGGGTTACGTGAATCTTCAATCGTGAATCGGCAATCGGCAATCTCCCAACTCTGCACTCCGAACTTCCGCCTCCGGACTTCTTTAAGGCATCTTTCGCAACCCCTCCCACTTTACAGTCCAGGTAGTTGCAGGGAAACCCGGATTAAGGGTTTTATCGGCATCGGATCCGGCACACATGAGAGCAATGGCGCTCAGCAAGCCACCGTTGCCCGGCAGGTAAATCGTTAGTCTTTCATCCTGAAAATTGTGGCCATTGACAAGGTAAGTATTGGTTCGAACTGGTAGGAATAAGGCATCTATAGCTTTTTCTGGCATATGCAACCGCGTGGCAGCCATAGCCGTGAGTGGAAAATCCCAACCCCAGGTATCTTCCCATTTCCACACTTTCCACACAAGATCAAAGGTACTCTTCATGACAACGGTATCCAGGTTATTGCTGCCTGGAATGGAAGCATATGTGGCCAACACGGCCGGATGATCCGTTTTATAGCGATCGGTTGTATAACAATCCGGGGTACTTTCAGTAGCAAGATACACTCCATTTGCCTGTGGTAAAGGGGCCAGGTCATTAATAATTTTATCCCAGGCCTCCTTGCGGGGCATTCCCAGCCTTACCCGCCATTGCTGCGCCACATTCAAGGCCCAATGCCAGTAAGCCAGTTCATACGTGGGATTGAAAGTAGTAACGGCATCAAAGCATTCCTGGGCGGGGATCAATCCTTTGCCCAGGTTGTATTTTTTCTTTACAGAATCCCAGGAAGGAAAGGAAGCCATGAAATCGGCGGTAGCAAATACCAGATCTTTATATTTCTCCAGTACCTGCGTTGTTTTCCTTTCACGGTAACTGAGCTCTGCCATATAAATAAAATGGGGCTGCTGCCAGATGAGGAAGGAGCCTACAGAAGAAGGTGCTTCATTACCGGCATGGTCTGTCATCTTCTGCCAGCGCAGGCCCTCAAAACCCTGGCGTTTGGCGATTGCTTTAGCGCCATTCGCTACTGTTGCATACCAGTCGAGGCTTTTCTCCATTAGTTCTATCCTGCCCCATAAAGCAAAATGCACGGCATGCCACCAATGCATTTCGAGGTGCGGCTTGCCATACCAGCTGTTATAGGTCAATCCGGTTTCCTGTGGCGGAAAGTCTGATGCACATTGTATTTTGGTAAGGTATTGAGATAAGATCATTCTCCGCTCCAGCTCTGGCGCACGGGTATCTTTACTGCCGGCAAAATCAACAGCGCCACCGCTACGCCAGAATTGGGCCCATTCAAGTTGGCTATTCTTACCCGTTTCCTCAAAAGAAGGCAAGGGTGAATTTAAGGACAAGTCTGGTACCAGCCGATCATCAATCTTTGTTGATGTAGGATTGGTGAGAACAAGGTTCGAGAACCAAAAACTCGCCTCAAAGGTATTAGATACTCCTTTGGGTTGTATAATGAACCGGTGCGTACCCTCCTTCAATATGGAAGCTTTTTGTTTCCAATTAGCATGTACGGCATACCGGGTACTATCAAGGATATGTTGAATGGAAATGATCTCACCGGCAGGAATGGGCTTTCCACTCAATGGAGGCAAACTGGTGTGCAGTGTAGTCACATGCTTATTGGCGTTTGCTTCATTCACACCCACGTCTTTAAACTCACCGTTGGGATAAGGGAAATGAACGGTCAATATGATCTTCTTTTGTTTTACCAACGGAGAGATTATTTTCACAGCAATGAGATCTCTATGCTGGTGCGCATAGGTAATCACCTGCACGGGTTGTCCTTCTACTGTGAACCGGCTATTGATCTCGCCTGTCCACATATCCAGTTGCTGATCGATATTCTCAATATCATTGATGGTGGCCGGCTGTCCATTCTTTTTGATGATCTCCAGGCCGATATTGCCCAGTTGCAGGCGATGGGGGTTGACCCGGAAATACTCAACGGCTTTTTTATTATGCTCCGGTTCTTTTATTTGTACTGTATAAGGGATCTTGCGGCCTTCCAGCTCATAGGTACGCAAGGTTTCTTCAAACTTGTAATTACCGGTATTGGGAAAGCTATGCCACCCCCATTCCGATTGGGTACCCAGTGGCACACCTCCCTTATAGAAAGCGGGAAAGCTTTGCAGGCCGGTAACATCCACGGTAAAAGCAAATTTGCCATTGCCTACAGAAAGCGAGGATAAGGAATCGGCTTTGTTGATGTGAATGGTATGACGGCGTACGACAGCCTGGCGGTTGATCGTTGATTGTTGTGCGTGGGACATCGTCACCATCATCAATGCCGCATATATGAATATGTATTTCATGATTAATTTTTATTGCGCAAGGGCAGCCCCTACAGGGCAAAAAACTCTGACCAATAATTTCTTCTACAAAGCTGTTGCCCCGATGGGGCATTAAAACAAGTCATTCACCGAGGGCATGGTAAATTGCTTACGCTGGTCCTCAGGTTTTGGTAAACCGAAATAAAACCAGAGTGTACGTTTTACCGGGCCATTGAATTTGGTGAACTCACCAGCCGGTCCCAGGTTGCTGGTATTGGCGCTGATATTCAAGGCCAGCTTGGTGCCAATGGGTGGAATGGCATCGAGAAAAGAAATATCCCCCACAGGCAGGGCCGGATGTGGCGTTATACCCGATAAGCCATAAAAATTAAAGAGCCGTACATACAGTCCCGTGTCCTGACTGGCGATGAGAAATTTGCCTTCCACGGTGTTCATTTCCATCCAGGTGATATCTGCATAATAGCCTTTGAACTCAGGATAGTTCCAGGGATAACTGCCGGTCTGTGTATTGTTGTACATGTTCTCCCATACATTATTGCTTACACCCTGCAGGCGGTTCTTCCATACGCGGTAAGGACCCTTACCCAGCCATTTGGCGCCCAGTACAAAATTCTCCGGATAACTGAAACTAATACCTGCCAGGGCATAACTACCTTGTAGACTGTATTCATAGTCAAGACTCACCCATCCACCGGGATGCATGGTCCAGCGGGCATATTTGAGATCACCGGTATAAGCGACTTCTATCATGCGGTTATTGCCACTGGCTGATTGTTTGATAGCGCTGAATTCAGCCTGGCCGCTAACTAACACCGGACCATTGCGAAAGGTGAGTGTATTGCTGTTGGCATTGGTAACACCTGTAAGCTGTCCATTCTTTTTACTAAAGGAAAGGGTAATGCCCGCCGATCGAAGAGACAGGGTGGTATCTGTTTCTGCCACCAGCACAGAATCAGTATTGGTGGTGATCACATTACTTAATAGCTGCTCATTGCTTTTGATGTTCCAGGTACGGCGATATACTTCCTTACCGGAAGGATCAACAGCTATGACGGTCAGTGCATCATGGTTTTTCCAGTCGGCAGGTAAGTTCAATGAGAGGGTCCCCGATTGGGTAGCGGCAACAGCAGGACTAGTGGCCTGGCCCTTCTGTAAGATGGTAACACCCGATTGTCCGCTAAAGGGTTTGGTATAGTTCACCAGCTGCCAGCTAAAGCGGCATTGGCTGAGGTTGGTAAAGTGATAACGATTTTCAATGAGAATGCTACCATTGAAACCGGCAGGCAAAGCAGTCAACTGTATTTTAACCGGCGAGAATATTTCCCGGATGGCATAAAAGCTGCCTTCTTTCTCCCGGTGCGGCCCTACTACCCCATCGGGCGCATTCACACCATTCACATCAATACGTCCGTTGAAATCGGTACGTGCAATGCCTTCATCCACCAGGGCCCAGAGGAAACCGCCGCCCGACTTCTTAGCTCCCCAATGCAGTTCCCAGAAATCATTGAGGGCCGCCCCGCCACCGCCATCATCCTGGCAATGCAGGAATTCGGTAGGCATATATATATCCGGTCCGTTGAGGATAGTCTTACTGCTGTAATAATCTTCATAGTGGTTGCAGTCAATGCCGTTGAAGGTATTGCCCGGGCGATGATGCGCATGGATCACCGGACGATTGGAGAGGTCATACATGCCATAATCATCATCCAGTTCTTTGTTGTGACCGCCTTCATTGCCATTGCTCCAGAAAATAATGGAAGGATGATTCGCATCACGGGTTACCATTTCTTTTACCAGGGGGGCACCTGCTTTGGTGCTGTAGGCTTTCTGCCAGCCGGCCAGTTCATCCAATACATACAAGCCCAGGGAATCGCAAAGCTCCAGGAAACGCTGATCGGGTGGGTAGTGAGAACAGCGTACGGCATTCATGTTCATTTCTTTCATGAGTTGCACATCGGCCAGGTCAATAGCCGGACTGACGGTGCGCCCTGTTTCGGGCCAGAATACGTGCCGGTTGATCCCTTTCATTTTTACCTGTATGCCATTGATATAGATACCATCTCCCTTGCGTATTTCAATAGTGCGAAATCCAAATCGTTCATGCGTACGGGCAATAGGATCGGGCCCATGCCGCAGCGTTAACGCCACAGTATATAGATTAGGCGTTTCAGCAGTCCAGAGTTGAGGGTTGTTGACTTTTGTGGTGAGTAGTACAACAGAATCATTGGGCTTGACTTCCTGAGATACCGTAGCGACTTGTTTGCCGGTGGCATCTACGATAACAGCTGACAGTTGCCGGGCCCAGCTGATATTTTGGAGGGCCACCCTGACAGCGAAACTACCATCGGCTTTGGCATCAATAGCGGTATGCTCAATATGTTCTTTGGGGACTGCTTCGAGGTATACAGGACGAAAGATGCCGCCAAATACCCAATAGTCTGCCAGCCGTTCTGCATTATTGACGGACTCATCGGCCGACATTTTACTTACGGTCACTTCCAGTTTGTTGGGCTTGCCGGCAAGCAGTTTATTGGTGATATTGTATTTGAAACGATAGAAAGCTCCCTGGTGCACGGGGCCGGCCAGTTGACCATTGACCTTTACTTCGGCATCGGTCATCGCACCTTCAAACACGATGAATATTTCTTTCTTTTTCCAGTTGGCAGGAATGGTGAAGGAATGCCGGTACAGGCCTTTCTCTTCAGCAAAGCGGAAATTGCGTCCGTAGGTCTTGTAGTCGCGCCCATAATTATAAGCGCCAAAGCCTTGCTGTTCCCAACAGGAAGGCACCTGTATACTGGTCCAGTTGCCACTCTTCCGGCCGCTGGTACAATAAAAATCCCAGTTTACGGTATGGTCCTTATCAGTGCCGGAGAGGTATCTGATCTCTTTTTCCTGGCCGCTTGCCGTAGCCAGCATAGACAGGAATAGCATTACGCTTATAGTACGATGGAAATTCATATCAGGTATTCTAAAGCCCCTTCCCTATCGCCTGCCTGGTGGCTGCAACTTATCAACTACCGGCTTATTACGGTCACAGGTAAGTTCCCCGTTGTTGTATTCCAATAAGGCCAGTTGTATAAGACTGCGCTTATCATCCACTGATCCCCGGCTGGCAGGCTTATCTTTCCGCCTGCCGGGATGGGTGAAATAGTACAGGTACACTTTATCATCATTGACCACCACATCTGCATGACCACCAATGGCCTGGTCTTCTGCACCGGTGCCCGGCTCTTCCAATATGCGGACGTTTTGCTTTTTCCATTGCAACAGATCGGTGGAGCTGTAGATCTCCATCCCCTTCCATACATCTACCACCATCCAGTACATTCCTTTCCAGGGAAATACTTTAGGCCCCTCGCCCCGGGCGGCAATGGCTTTGCCTTTATCGTCCCAATGGTACAGGTCTTTGCTATCGGCATAGTAAATAGACTTGCCATCCTTTTCATTGTTGTACCACATACGCCAGCTGCCATCGGGCAAGTGGAATACCGAAGCATCGATCACTTTATCATTGACCAGTGGCAGGGTGGATTCATAGGTCCAGTTGAGTAAATCCTTGCTGGTACAATGTACAATATGACGGGGATGGTTCCAGTTGTCGAATATGCCTGGCACATAGGTAAGGTACATATGCCAGCTACCCTTGTATTCAATAATATCCGGCGCCCAGAAAGTATATCCTTCATTGGGCCGGTAATTAATATTGGCGGTGTCTTTGTATTGCCAGTTGATCCCATCTTTCGATTCTGCAATACCAATCCTGGTGCCATGTACCCATTTCACACCGGTAGAGTCGGGCATGGTAGCGCGACGGTTGGTATAGAACATCCACCAGCGTTTCACTTTGGGATTCCAGATCACCACGGGATCGGCCGCCCCATCATATACCGGATCGCGGTACAGAGGTTTGGGAGCCGGTTTCTGAGCAGAAGTCAGAAAGGTAAGATGGATCAATATGATAACAATGATTAGTCTCATTCGTGAATCGGCAATCGTGAATCGTGAATGGGTTCGTACTACTTATTGGCGCCCACATACCTATATCCCACTAATCCCATAAATCCTATAAATCATGGTTCAGACAGTTTAGACAATCTTCACAGCCTGCCGCGCCAGCAATTTCCATTCTTTGCCTTGTTTCTTCCATACAGTCAGGATCGCCAGGTTTACTGTACCGGGTTTGCCGCCATCATTGGTAGTGCCAGCCAACTTATGACGCACAATGGCCACATCGCCCGATACGGTGATGGTTTGTTCAGTGAGATCGATGGTTACAAAATCAGATTTGCCGCTGGCGATGGCTTCCACAAAAGCGGCTTTGTCTTCCAGTTTACCGCTGGAATGCCCATAGGTCAATTCAGCAGCGGCTATTTTTTCAAGTGCAGTTCTATCGCCATCAACCATTGCTTTACGGAGTGTTTCCACAGCAGCGGCTACCGCGGTCTCATCTTTGGTTTGTGCCAACACTGTCATCGTGATAAGGTTTGCCATTAATAAAAGGCCCATTAATTTAATACGCATACAGTATATTTTTTACGGGTTGAGAATGAACCCAATATTAAGTTTTATTGTATTACCCGCGATGGATCGGGCTGCTTAATTCGCACTTTATCCATATATACTATTGGCGTAATAGTAACCTCACTTGTCAATCCGGCGGCTTTGGGCGTCCAGTTGACTGCGGTAAACAACCCATCCGCACCGCGGTTGGCGGGTAGTCTTGACGGGAAATTGGTATTGTAAAATTTCTTCCAGTGTACTCCCTTCTTATCCATATCAGCAATGCGGTTGGCCATGCCATTGGTCACTTTAATTTCCAGCAGGTTATTGTCTTTCAACGATCCTGCAGGCAGTACTACCTGGAAGACCGGGCCGATCAGGGTTGCCACACGTTTTCCATTGAGGAATACTTCTGCGGTTTCTTGTACATTGCCCAGGTCGAGCAGGAAATCTTTTAATGCACCTGCCGGCTTTGTAAAGTTGGTAGTATAAGAAGCTGTTCCGGAGAATTGCTGCAAGCCATCGCCCGCCCAGGTTGTCCATGAAGTCAGTTGTGTAGTGGTAGTGGCAACAGGCAAAACGGGCCCGCCGCTAAGGAAGGATACTTTCCAGGCCCCTTCGATCTTCACCGGTTTACCGGCAAGCGCATAATAAGCATAAGCACTGCCAGGATTAGCAGTCGGTGTACTTTGCAACACACAGCTTTCGCCCTGGTTGAGTTGCAGATAAACAGCCGTTTGCCCTGCTTCCTTCTTCACCATTGCTTTTCCGGAACTTCCCGTCATCGGGTTGAATACATTAATATGCTCAGCAGCAGTAGCCAGGTTTACCCAGGCATCTACCCGTTGGCTGCTCGTATTGGTAATGAAATAATATTTACCGCCTGGTATAGCCCGGCGTATGCATTGCAATCCTTGTGCGGCCATTGTTTCCTGTGGCACTTTGGCGGCAGCCAGTAATTGCTGCATATCATCAGCCATTATAAAACGACCTTTCCCAATAGTAGCCTGTTGCATACCATTAGCGGTATTAAATGATAATTGGGCCAACAGCTTTTTAAAGGCAGCCTGGCGATCAGTCAGATCGGAATAACCCGGCACATCACCGGGCAATGAATTATGCACCAGGATAGTAGCGCCATTTTGTGCCAATGTCACCAGCTTTTCTAAGGTTTCCAGTGGCAGGTATGTTGTTTCCGCCAACAGGATGGTCTTATAAGCATTCCCACCTGATAACAAACCCGCTCCTTTATTGGCCACTAATTGTAATTGCTTATCCGAGAACAGGTCGAATGCATAACCATGTTCCAGCATCCAGCTGGCGCTGCTCTTAAAGTCAGTGTTGTCAAATCCTTCCATACCATCAAAATGATGCAGGAGATCGCGCCCCGGCTCGGCAAAACGATCATAGATGGGAAAATACATCAGCACATCATTGTCAGGTTTACCGGCCTGCAGGAATGACTGAGTGCGGGCTACATATTGGTTGAGCGTTGGGAAATCTTTCCAGAAAGGATTGTTGGGATGAAAATGTACAGCGGCATAAAACAACCAGCCTGGCCAGAGATCATTTTTAGGCGTATAGTTGGTGCCGTGGTAAAAGATATGATTCACGCCACCAATAAAGTATTTATCCAGCGCTACTTTCACATCGCCCAGGCTGGACTGAAAATGCTCGTTGAGCCAGGTAGCTGCTTCTGCAGAAGCCAGGGGCTTGCCCAGCACATGGGCGGTAGAAGTAGCAAACTTAAAACGTAAGATATCGGCGCCTTCAGTTTCGGGAATATCAATAGCACCATAGAGGTCCAGGATATTGGCAGGTGATCCGTGCGATTGGTTGCGAATCAGAGAGCCTTTTGCTTTGGCCCAGCTATGCCAGGGGGTAGTGAATTTCTCCAGCAACAATTCGGAAATGGTTTGCCGGTAATCACTCAATACCCGGGTATTCTTTTCTTTGGTATCCTTTCCGTATAAGGCTGGCAATTCCTTCCGCAGGTCATAGCCACGCCTTTGTTGAAATACCTGGAGCATATCAGGTGTCCAGTTGGCTTGTCCGCGTGCATCATCTACTTCGTAAGAATCGTTGAAGAAGGAGCGTATGCCTTTCAAATTTTTACCTGCAAAAGCTTTATCAAAATATTGGAGGTAGTGCTGCAGGGCAGGTAAGGAAAAGTGATCTATTACATCGCCTTCACCGCCGGGTGCTGCCCGCTCTACCATTTTACCATGCCATCCCTGAAACAAGGCATATAGGGTCCAGTTGCCCGCGGGCGCTGTCCAGTTGAGTGTTCCATCGGCGCCAACCTTAGCCGTAAGGTCCTGGCTATTCCCTTTCTCATCATAAGCCATCAGCAAACTGAGTGGCAATACTTTTTCATAACGCACCTGGTCAAAAGCATATTCCTGCAGGTTCTTATTGGTAGCAATTGGATAAGACAATGTTTTTATATCTACGGGCTTACCACTCACCGTGCGCACCATGGGTTGCTGGGTGAAGCTGATCTTCTCAGTAAGTTTTTCTCCTTCCTTCAGCGTCCAGGTTTTCAGGTTCACATTTTTACAGGCATCCGTGGGGGTAACCCAGGGACCGCCAAAGGGCCAGCCGGTGCCGGTGGCCAGGTCGATACCCAGGTTCAGGCTTTTGGCTTGCTGCAAGGTATATTCCAACATACTCACCCATTGGGGAGAGAGAAAAGGTATGAACTGTTGCTCAGCGCCCCGCACTCCATAGATGGGTGTTATTTCCAGTCCACCCAGGCCAGCTTGCTGGTATTGCTGCATCGACCATTGCAGGTCTGCTTTATTGACGGCACTGCCCTCCCACCACCAGCGTGTCCAGGGTTTGGCAGTTTGTGTGATGACGGGCCATTTTGCCTGCGGGTACGCCAGCACAACGATCATCAATAAGGAACAGGTGCTCAATAACAGCTTTCTCATGCTTAAAGGTTGAAATCTTTTGTTGTCAGGCTGAGTTTATCGAGGCCGCCTTTCCCACCATTCGGCGGGACTCAGGCTGACAGATTAGTTTATACTTTTGATTTTGCTATCTCTACGGCATATACCTGTTCTTCACCCTCAAAATTGGCACGGAATATAACCCATTTGCCATCGGGAGAAAAATGCACGTTGGGTTCCAGCTTATAACCATGGTACTGCATATTGACCAGCTTCTCTGATACAAACTTATCGCCATCAGGACGAAAGAGATAGATCCAGCGGCCATTCTTTGCACGGGCTACCTGACCAGAATCTCCGCCATCACCTGCAAACAGGCGCTGATCGGGTGAAATGGTAAAATGGATGGACCATTCATCGCGGGTAAGTTCATACCGCTTTTCCTGCTGTGTTTTTACATCACTGCCTGCTACAAAGAATTTCACACTGCGCGGTGTTTGCAAATCAAACCAGATGGTTTTACCATCGGGAGCAAACCACTCATGCCCGGCAATCTCCATGTCCATGGTCCTTTTGTGCATTAACCTGATCTGTTTTGTATTGATGTCGATGGTCCAAATCCTGTTGACCTTATGCCAGGGACCTTCATGGCAAAACATCAGCAGGTTGGGATCGGTAGAAGAGAACTGCACATGGTTGAGCCAGGCACTATCGGTGAAGAGTTTTTGGAGCTGTCCTGTTTTAATATCAATTGTGAACAGGGTACGTGGTAGTTTGGCCTCATAGATCCTGTTGAAATAACTTCCTTTATCCGGATACTTTTTGAAGATCTCTTTCTCTGCCTCGGTTGAATATACGCCGCCGAGCAATGTTTCATCGGCATTGAGGGTAGTGATGCCAGCTTTGAAACCGGCCGGGAAAACAAATAGCAGGTTTGTTTTTTTGGAAACGATATCGGTGCAAAATACGCTGTCTTTTATCTGGTAATAGACGGCCTTCCCCTTTGGACCAACAATCTCGCCAAGCATGGGAGAGGCCTGTTGGGTAACTTGTTCGGACTGTAATGTAGCAAGGTCAACCGTATATATCTGGCGTCCGTTCTTACCGGAATTGAAATAAACCATTTTATTCCCTACAAAAGGGTTATTGTGGAAATAAAAGCTGGAATTCCTTCCTTCGGTACGTGTGATGCGGACTACTTTGTGGTGAGTATCCTTATCGATCCATTCATCCGGCATGTCTTTACCGGTTTCCAATACCTGTTGTGCGAAAGAGGTGGCAGACAACAGCAGGACAGGTGCAAGCAGGTTAAGCGGGGCAATATGCCATTGCTTTTTCATACGGCAACGTTGTATAGTTAGTCAAACAAGCACTCTAAAGTAAACTACCCGGCAAATGAAATCATCCTGAGCCGTCCTGTTAATTTTATTCATTGTCACCCTGAGCTTGTCGAAGGGTGCATTAGACGGCTTCGACAGGCTCAGCCTGACATCTCCTTCCTCAATTCCCATCGGGTTTTACCACATTCATGCGCGGACTCAGCGGCCAATGCCAATTTCTAATGTCATCAGGTTTGGCAGGATTAAAAGTGCGCACCTCTTTTTTAATGTATTGCGCCAGGCTGAGCTTATTATCCCGGATGCCCTGTACAATGCAACGGGCTATTTCATAAGCACCATAGGGATTGAAATGGGTATTGTCTTTTAGTTCTTTCTCCTGACCGGGAAAAGTATTGGCCGGATAGATCACGAAGGCCAGCTGGCTTTTATCAGGTCCCCAGGCTTCATATAAGCTTTTGCTCATACTGTTGAGATCAATGAGCGCTACTTTCTCTTCTGCGGCCGTTTGCCTCACCGCAGCAGGATAATCACCCAGGGTATTAACCACTTTGCCGGTACTGTCGAAATTGCGGCGGTGCATAGAAGTGACCAGTACGGGAATGCCGCCTTTTTTACGCGCTTCGTTAATAAAGAATTTCAGGTCGCGTTTATAAGAGGTAAAGGGGCCGATACCCTCTCCTTTTTGCTTTTGGTCATTGTGTCCAAACTCTATAAACAAGTAATCGCCTGCCTTCATCAGGCTCAATACTTTCTCCAGGCGCCGGGCGGAGATAAAACTATTCAGTGCTTCCCCCGATTCTGCATAGTTGGCAATAGCCACTTTACCCGGCTGAAAAAAGGAAGGCAGCATTTGTCCCCAGGCCGCATAAGGCTCTTCTGCCTGATCCACTACGGTGGAGTTGCCTGCCAGGAATACGGTGATGGCATCCTGGACCGGCGTGATCTCGACTGCACAAATTTTAGGATACGCGTCATTGAACTCCAGGGTGAGTTTATTATCCCAGTGCAGGTAGTTGATCTCACGGGTTTTCAGCCGCACTTTCTTATTGGTGCCCTGTATCAATGAATCGCGCACATGTACCGTGAAGGATACAGTAGCAAACTTTCCTTTCTTCGTTTTCACCTGCTGCACCATCATACGGCGGCATTCTGCACGGATGGTAGCTACGGTGGCGCTGTCTGCATCACCCAGCGTCACCGTTACATTATAATTTCCTTCCGGCACTTTCACAGAGAACTGGAAGGGGAGATTACTGGTGATGAAGTCGCTGCGCAAGGCATCTTTACCGCCCCTGTCTGTAGCGATCAAAGCAGACCCGGGTTCAAAACCATAGCCCGTTTGTTCATTGTAAATCGTAGAGGGGCCTACTGTTGTATAGCCCGCAGCGGTAGCGCCGGTACCAAAATCAAAACGCCAGGCATTGGTTTGGGCCTGCGCCAATAAAGCAATAAAGCAAGCGAGCAGGGCAATGCAATGTTTCATACTAATATCCCTTGTTCTGTTGGTATAAACCTGGTTTTGTGTCCAGCTCCGATTGCGGTACCGGATAAATGATATAATCTTTCTGGAATGGCTGCATGGTATGTTGTACATCTTCTGCTGTAATCCAGGCAGGGATAATGGTTTCTATCATACCACTTCTTACCAGGTCGTGCCAGCGGGAGCCTTCTGCGGCAAACTCTCTTCTTCTTTCGCTCATGAGTTGTGCAAGCGTCACATTGGCGGCTGTGGTAGACAGAGAAGCTCTTCCCCTCACCTGGTTAACTGCTCCATCAACAAAGCTCTGCCCGCCTGCTGCCCCATGCAATATACACTCAGCTTTCATTAGCAGCACATCGGTATACCGGAATACAATGAAATTGATCGGCCAGTCTACCCGGTTGGAAGGCACTTTGGTAAGGTCAACATATTTCTTAAAGAAAGAGCGTGTTTCCGTTACCCCGTTGTACGTATAACCTGATTGTATGGAAAATGCTTTACGCGTATCAGCGGCTTCATAGGAATTGAGCAGGTCGTTGGAAACGGGCCGGATGGTCAATCCACCCTGGGTGGCCTTGCCCTGGGATTGAAACCAGGTATCCGGTACCAGCACCCAGGCAAAAGTAGAACCCAATACAGGATTGGCCCCTGTGATGTATTGCACATCAAAAACCACTTCTGCATTGTTTTCATTGGTAAAGGAGAATATATCCGTATACTTCGGCAGGAAACTGTATTTATTACTACTGATCACTTCATCCAGCAACTGTACGGCTTTATCCCATTCATTCACACCCAGGCCCGGACCTTCAATATCGTAGGTAGGTCCGGAACGTGTCATATGTACCAGCGCCAGCAGTGTTTTGGCTGCATAGCGGGTAGCCCTTCCTTTATCGGCAGCAGGATACACTTCCGGTAAGTTGGTATTGGCAAACTGCAGGTCGGCCATGATGAGATTGTACACATCACTAACTGCACCTCTTGGTATTTGCAGAGCTTCTTCCGGTGAAACCGGATGATCAATAACGGGCACTTTCCCAAACCATCTTACGAGGTCAAAATAGAAGAAGGCGCGCAGGAACTTTGCTTCTGCTTCAATTCGTGTACGCAAAGCAGCGTCAGGGATCACCGTACCATTTTTCGCCAGTTGATCCAGCAGGATATTGGCCCTGAAGATGCCATTAAAATTCACATTCCAGGCTTCTGTAACATAGGGATTGGCAGCAATGGTTTTGTGAAAGCTGTTGATCCCTTCCCAGTCGCGCACACCACCATCGGATACCGCATACAAATTATCCGATCTTGTTTCGGATAAGTTCAATTGCCTGTCGGGATAACCACGCAGGCTGTTATAAGTGGCATTGGTAGCCTGCAGGAAATCATTTTGAGATGAATAGAACGCATCAGCAGGTGATGCAGAGATGGGCAATTGTTCCAGTTTCTTTTCGCAGGAAGCCAGCAGGAGGAGAGCTGCGACGAGGTAACAAATATTTTTCATACAGATCGATTAGTAGATGATTAAAAGGTAATGTTCACGCCAATGATGAGCGACCGGGGTAAAGGAAGCCCGCCATAATCACCCGCTTCGGGGAAAGCTGAACTTCCGCTCAGATCGGTATTGGTGGCTTCGGGATTGAAGCCTCCTTTGTAGCGGTCATGACCAAAGAAGTTCTCGGCAGTAATGTAGATACGTGCAGCCTGGAGTATATTCTTTGCTTTGATCAGACGGCCGGCATCGTAGCCCAGGGTGATATTGCGCACACGCACATAATCGGATGGGTACAGCCAGTCGGTATTGATGATACGGCCAAAAGTAGAATAGGCTTTCCCGATCTTTCCGGCGCCCGGATCGGAGGGAGAACGCCAGCGATCCCTGAACGTACCCAGTGCATTATCAGTGAACCCTTGTCCTGTTCTTCCCAAAGCACGGCCCAGGAGGGAATAAATGGAACCACCCCATTGGCCCTGAACCAATACAGTAAGGTCAAATCCTTTGTACCGGAAACTATTGGTAATGCCCCAGATATAATCGGGATTGGGATGTCCTACGATCATACGGTCATTGGCATCTATTACTCCATCTTTTGAATAATCGAAGTATTTGGGATCACCCACTGTTTGAGAACCAAATAGCGCAGCGCCCTTGTTAATATCGTCCTGGGTAAGTATGCCATCCTGCCGAACGGCATAAATGGCGTACATAGGCTGTCCTACTTTCAGGATAGCGTGAGAAATATCAAAAGAAGAGGGGATGAGGATCTGATCCTGGCCACCTGCCAATGCTACTACCTTGTTGGTATTATGACTCAGGTTGGCGGAGGTAGTCCACTGAAAAGCACCGGTCATGTTCCGCGTAGTCAGTTCTATTTCCCAACCCTTATTCCTTGCTTCACCTGCATTACGGAGGTAATTGGAAAAACCGGTAGCCCCGAGTACGGGCACATTCAGCAGGAGGTCGGAATTGAGCTTATTGTAATAATCAAAGGAAGCCGTGATACGGTTGGCCAACACGCCGATATCAAACCCGACATCTATGGTTTCTGATTTCTCCCAGCTAAGGGCTGGACTGGTGATGCCGGTAGGTGACTGACCTACTACCTGTGTGCCGTTGAAATTATAATTGTTGAAACCCAGCACAGCAATAGAGCTGTAATCGCCAATATTGTAATTGCCTGATGTACCCCAGCTCCCCCGCAGTTTCAGATCACTAATAAAAGTTACGTTACGCATGAATGATTCTTCCGAGATCCTCCAGCCGATAGAAGCGGAAGGAAACCAGCCCCAACGGGTATCTTCTCCAAAGCGGGATGACCCATCGCGCCTTAAACTGGCCGACAGCAGGTATTTACCATCATATCCATACTGTACCCTTCCAAAATAAGAGATCAGTACATTCCTCGCTTCGCCTGTATTGCCGGTAATGGCAGCTGCAGCATTCAGGGTAGTAATATAATCGTTGGTAAATCCATTGGAAGAATTGATGCGCACATTGTCGATCTTATCGGAATTGTAAGAGATACCGCCCAATGCAGAAATATCGTGTTTATCAGCAATGGTCTTGTTATAAGAAAGCGTATTCTCGTTTACAAAGGTCTGCCGGCGGAAACTGGTATAGGAACCGGACGTCAACGCTGTTTGCTGCGCTATGCGTGTTGGCAGGGTGCTGGCAATGATATAGGGAACATAGCCTTTGGAATTATTGTCCGTATTATCAAGGTTCAGGGTTGTTTTAAATGTCAGCCCCTTGATGATCTGGTATTCTCCAAACAAAGAAGTGAGTGTACGGAAACGTTTAGTCTCTCCAACCGTATATTGCAGTTTGGCAATGGGACTATTGGGTGATACACTCCAGCGGTATTGACCGTCCTGGTCAACATTGGGATAAATGCCCATGGTATCTTCCTGCACCGGTGTAAAACTTACCAGTTGATGCAGGATATTATCCTTCCCTTCTACACCGGGATCATTGGTAATAGAAAAGGTGGGCGACAGGTTGATGCCAAATTTGAGTTTCTTACTGGCATTGATCTCTACATTGGCCCGGGCTGAATAACTGGTATAATCCATATAATGGACCATGCCTTCCTGCCGGGCAAAGTTGCCGGAGATATAATAACGTACAAACTCATTACCACCACTGGCAGCTATCTGGTGATTTTGCGTGAGCCCTTTGCGGAAACCTTCATCCTGCCAATCTATATAGCGCAAACCGGGATGGCCAGGTTGAGTCCAGCGGTCATCTGTCATATAACTGGTATTCACGGCGCCGGGCGCCAGGCCTAGTATCACACGACGTTGCTCATTGGTTTGTGCAGCCGTCCTTCCTGCTCCGGAAGCTACCCACTGTGCGTTGATCATTTCCGTAGCCCTGTCTACCCACTCATCTGCGTTCAGCATATCGAGTTTGCGGCTACGTTCTGAATAACCCATATAGCTGTTGAAAGACACTTTTGGTTTACCGGTCTGCCCGCGCCGGGTAGTAATGAGCACTACCCCATTGGCAGCCCTGGAGCCATAGATGGCAGCGGCAGCCGCATCTTTCAATACCTGGATGGATTCAATATCGTTGGGATTGATGTTATCAAGCGGGTTGCCCAGTGCATAGTTACCAGAACCATTGGGCGCAGCACCCGATAAGGGGAAACCATCAATTACATAGAGTGGCTCATTACCCGCCGTGATGGAACCTGTACCTCTTACCTGTATACTCAATCCTTTTCCCAGTGCACCGGTGGTTTGTTTAACAGCCACGCCAGCCATCTGTCCTACCAGCGCCTGATCTACCCTGGTAACGGGCCGTTCATTCAGCGTTTTGGCATCAAAGGTGGATACGGCCCCTGTTACATTTCTTTTCTTTTGAGTTCCATATCCGATCACCACTACATCATCCAATGTCTTTTTGTTAGCCTGGAGACTGACAGTCAGGACAGACTGATTATTCAGCGGCACTTCCTGCAACTCATATTCTACGTGCGTAAAGAGCAACACTGCATTACCAGAGGATACTGTTAATTTAAAAGTACCATCGTCTTTGGAAATAGTGCTGGCATTGCTTCCTTTCACCTGAACACTTACACCAGCCACCGGCTTGCCGGCTTCATCCGTTACTTTACCCGAGACGCTTATACCATTTGCATTGGTATCACCCTGGGCATGAGATCGGCTGGGAAGGAGAGAGCATAAAAGGCATAGAAAAAACAGGACAGATCGTAGCAGGAACGATTGTAGTTTCATACAGCTTTTTTAATTTCAGCAATCTTAGTTTACATCAATACACAAACGGGACCATATCATTTATAGATGATCCATTCTTCTACAGAGGGGACTATTGATGCTAAAATTATATAAGCTGATACTAGCATTCATCCTGAACTATCCTGATGAAGAAGAATACAGGAGCCAGAATACAGAATCGTTTGATTCGATAAGATTTACAGGCTTCCGCCTTCTATATACTGAATTCTGTATTCTATATTCTATTTTTCATAATACTGTAACGCACTATCGTTGATCCTGTATTTATTTTTTTGCAGCAGATCATAGATGGCAGCGCCTGCCAGTAATACGGGACCATAACCATGAGCAGCATATACATTTACGGGACGATAATAATAGAATGCCGGCTCGAAGCCCATACCTGTACCTACACAAGTGCCTTCAACCTGACCTTTGTCATTCACTTTGGTAGATACCGCATTCCAGGCCAGCAATGCCATGGGGCCATAAGCTACCGGATCGATCCAGCCTTTTTGAATGGCATGCGCAATGCAATAAGTATAGAAGGCTGTAGCAGAGGTTTCCAGGTAAGAATCATTGCGGTCCAACAGCTGGTGCCAGAATCCTGAACCCGATTGATAAGTTGCCAATCCTTTGACATGTGCTTTCAACAGTTCCAGTATTTTGGCGCGGCCGGGATGATTTTCAGGTAACACATCCAGCAATTCTACTTTGGTCATAATGGCCCAGCCATTGGCCCTGGCCCAATGAAATTGTGGATGCTCTTCCATACCCTGTACCCAACCGTGCATGTAGACATTCTTTTGTTTGTTGAACATGCGTTCGGAGAATTGAAGCACCTGCTTTACTGCATCATCGAAGTATTTTTTATCTCCTGTGAGTTTACCCATCTGCGCCAGCGCCGGTACCGCCATATAAAGATCATCGAGCCAGATGGTATTGGGATGTGGGCGGTTGCGGGCCAGCGTACCGTCGCTTAGCCGGAATTCTTTCGTGGAAATATACTGCATGAAATTTTCAATGACCGGCCGCAGCTTATTAACAGCGCCCGTCCTTTCGGCTTTGATCATGGCGGCACACATAGCACCAGCATCATCCAGGGCATGGGGATCAATAACAGAACGCAAGGGATTGGAACGGTTCCTGTATTTTTCAAACAAGGGCTTGAACACAGGAACAGCATCTGCGATCAGCTGCATACGGCGGGTGGTATAGTCTGAATATTTCTTGTCTCCGGTAGCGGCCCCCACCTGCAGCATACCACTGTAGGTAACACCCCATTCATAACTGGTAAGACGAAAATCGCCCGGCTTGAAGATCGTATTGGTATCTGCTGTACTCACATTAGTCAGTACGGTACTGGAGCCACGGTTGACGAATTCCGCTGGCGTAGAACCATCCAGGTAATTAAATATCCTGTCCAGCACTTGCTTTACCGCTGCTGTAGTGGGCGGATTATAGGGTATCGGGTAATCAGGTTGTAAGGCGTGCAGCGGAGCCGTTACATCATTCGCTTTTTGAGCAAGGGCAGGAAGCCCTGCACAAATAAAACAGGAAAGCAAAACAGGTTTCATTGAATACTTCATATAGTACAATTTCTATTTTCTTATCGACAAAATCTAAAACAAAAGGACGGTCAATAAAAATTGACACGTCCGTGCTTGCTATTCTACTAACTAAGACTGCTTCTTAAGTCTCGTTGATCTGTCAGAAATAGATCATTCAAAATCTCATTTACTACCAGGGGCTAAGTATTTTTTATTGGTATCCCGGGTTTTGGTAATTTTTCTTCTGCTGCGCATCCATTAACTGGCCATTCTGTGTAGTCAGATCGATCTGCTGCTGTGGAATGGGCCTTAGTTTATGATAAGGCAAAAGGCTTGTAGCATCTTTATTGAACAGTTTTGTACGACTGTACAGCAGTTCTGTACGCACGAGGTCTTCCCAACGACAAAACTCACCCAGCAATTCACGTGTACGTTCATTTAGCATAAAGTGAATAAACCTTTCTTCCGTTGAACCTACGCCCGGAGGATAGTTCTCGCTGGCAGCATTAGTAGTAAATAAGACATCTGTGGCCATCAGGTTTGCATAAGTATCTGTCACATCGCCCTTGGTACCGCCATCATACATCCAGGTAGCAGGATTGCGGAACTCGTTGGCATGATAGGCTGCCCGCTGCCTTATTTTATTAATGTATTCCAAAGCCTTGACGTAATTGCCTTTGCGGCCATAAGCCTCTGCACCAATAAGGTAAGTTTCTGCCAGACGCGCCAGAATACCATTGCGAACGCCACGTTCTTCATTGAAAGCGGGGGTAACGCGGATAGGATCAAAATGCTTTACGAGCGACAGGTATTTGTTGTTATTAAACCCTTCTACAATATTGTTGGCTGCGTCCCTGTAATACCGGGCATAGGTAACATACCTGGCGGCAGCCACCTGTGCGGCCGTTAAAGTAGTATTCTTATTGTTTACAATGAACTGGGCAACCGTATCGCCGATTGGCGTCTTACCACCGGTAGTATTGGTGTAAAAAGTAGTCCGGAAGCTTTTATAGAACCGGGAATCGTTCTGACGGTCAAAAAGATCGATCGTATAATCAGAAGGCCCCATGCGGCGGAAAGGCCGTCCATTAAAGTTATCTGAGTTACGTATCAATCCTGGTATGCCACCATCATACTGACAGGTAAAGTATTCATGCGTCCGGTTGCCACCCGCGGTGGAGCCCGAAGGAGAGGCCAAGCCGATATTGGTGCTGAAATTGGCGGCAAAAATGATCTCTTTGCTGTTATTGGAAATCGCCAGTTTGGAAGTCTCACCTGAAGCTACCCCACTCACACCATCAAAGTTGTAAGGTGGTGTACCGATGGTAACCGTTGTGTTGGGATATCCTTTGGGATACACTACAGCCCACAGGTTCATATAATCTGGTTCCAGGATAAATTTATTTGAACTGATGACCAGGTCTGCATAATAGGCCGCGCTGTCCATATCCGTCGCTTTTTGCCCCCGCTGATCAGTAACGGCACTTCCGCGGGTAAGATATACTTTGGCCAGGAAATGATCGGCTGTACCTTTTAATGCCCTTCCTGCATCCCCGGTGGTATTGGTCAGGTTTTCAGAGGCAAATTTCAAATCGGGAATAATCGCATTGTACACTTCCGCTACACTTGAGCGTGGAAAATCGGTCCTGATCGAATCACTGGACTGGAGCACAAGAGGTAACCCGCCAAACTGCTGTACCAATTGAAAATAATAATACCCCCGCAGGAAACGCAACTCACCCAGGCGTTGATTCTTTTGGGTAGCCGTTCCCAGTATTTTGGAAGTAGGACTATTAAAATCATTGATCAGCTGAATACCGAGATTGCACCGGTTTATAGCATTGTAATTGTTGACCCAAAGACCATTCAGGAAACCTTCGGCCGCATTAAGCCGGGGTTCATAGGTATTGTAATAACTATAGTTGAACTGATCGCCCAGGATAAACTCATCGATGCCGAAATTCCACAGGCAGTAGGCCTGCTCATTGTCGAATTTATAACGCAAGGGTGAATACGATGACCTTACGAGGTCTTCCAGCCCAAGATCCGTCTTATAATAGTCGTAAGTAAGTGTACTAACCAGGTCTTCCTCAATGAACTTCTTACAGGAGATGCTGAACAGCAGGGAAGAAACCGTTAACAGCAGAATGACAAGCTTTTTCATGTATAATGATTTTCAGACTGTTTACAATAGTATGATCTTATAATCCTAAGCGCACGCCAAAAACAAAACTGCGGTAGCTATAGGAGTTTACAGTAGGCCCCGAATTATCACTGGTGGGGTAAGTGGATTTATAAGGGATCGTCTCCACATCAGCCGTTTTGTATTTGCTGAAGATGAAGGGGTTTACCACATTGAAAGACAAGGTCAACCTGCTCAACTTTGCCTTGCTTATAAATGACTCCGGTACGTGATAGGCCAATGCAATGCTACGTACCCTTACAAAATCCCCGCTGCGGAAGCTCATAGCCTGGAAGTATTGTTGAATATCTACCGTATTATTTGCCTGCGCATATTCATTGGAAGGATTGGTAGGCGTCCAGTAATTCACTTTAAAGGACTGGTACCGGGCATTGAGACTGGGCCGCATTTCGCGGATCAGCGAGCCAAACTGCGCATACATGTAAACACTCAGGTCGAAATTCTTATAAGAGATATTGGTACTGAAACTGGCTGTCCATTTAGGGTTATGAGAGCCCAGCACCAGTTTGTCGGCATCTGTGATCACCGTATCGCCATTCAAGTCCTTTACATAAGCACGGCCTGGCTGGTAGTTCACATTCGCCTTGTTGCCTGCTTTCTGCCAGAAATAATCATAGAGGATACCGCCTTTCACCGTATCAGAGTACTGGAACATGCCCAGCAACTGCCAGTCGTAATACACTTGCGTTGGCTGACCCAGGAACCATTGGTTACCGATGTTATCAGAGCCGGTACCATTAATATCGGTGATGGATTGTTTATTATAAGAAACCACAAAATCAGTGGTCCAGCGAATACCTCCATTCGGGCGATCAATATTCACCGTGCTCAAACTCAACTCCACACCTTTGTTCCTTACATTACCCAGGTTGACCAATACGTTGGAAATACCTCCCGCCGCCGGGATAGACCTGTTTTGAATGGGATTGGTATTCGACTCATAAAAATCAAGCGTACCTGTGATACGGTTCTTGAATAAACCAAAATCTACCGCAATATTCTTGGTTTTCGTTTTTTCCCACGTGAGCAGTGGTAATGGCAATGTATTGGGGAAATATCCGGTAGCCGCTACCCCACCCCAATTGTACAGGCTGCGATCGAGTGTACCAGAAGTAAGATAAGGGTCAATCGCAGCATTACCCACGGAACCATAACCAACACGCAGTTTCAACGCATCAATAAAAGTGGCAGTTTGCATGAATTTTTCCCGGTCTATTCTCCATGCCAGGGCAGCAGAGGGAAACAACTCACCTTTATGCCCGTCTGCCAGCACTGATGAATTATCATTCCGCAAGCTGAGTGTGAGCAGGTATTTGTCGTCAAACGTATAGTTCAAACGGCCAATGAAGGATGATAATTGGTATTGGCTGAAAGTGCCGCTCCCAATCACAGTACCTGTATTATTTTGTTGCAGCGAATACCATTTCTGACTTTCAAAGCTGAGATTCTCCGCACTCATGGTATTGAACTCATAACGGTTCTTTACCAGTTCCTGCGCCGCTAATACGGAAATGGCATGTTTATCGCCAATACGCGTATCGTACGTAAGCATGTTCTGCAAGGTCCAGTTAAACCGTGCACGGGTAGTATAGGATCCATTGGCAGCACCACCGAGCCTTACTGAAGACTGACTGCCGTTGAAGGTCCCCTGGCGCTCATTGCGAAGATCAATACCAAAAGCAGACCTGAACTTCAACCCTTTGTACAAATTCACTTCAGCAAAAACATTACCGAGAAGGCGGTTGATCCGTATTTCATTGAATACCGTATTGGCATCATTCAGCGGGTTCACAATATTACCATCATTACCGGGATTGAAGATCAACTTACCGGTAGAGTCATAAGGCTGTGCGATCGGCAATTGGCTGGAAGCTCCGCCATATATGCTGGGCCCTACATTCTGAATAGCATTGGAATAGTTAATACCACCCCCAATATTGATCACTTTATTGGGCCTGAAATCATTGCTCAGGCTAAAAGTGTACCGGGTATAATCCTGTCCGAATTCAATGCCCTTCTGGTTAAAATAACCACCGGAAAAAGAAGTACGGGATTTGTCTGTGCCAGTCGTCAATGAGATATTATGATTCTGCGTAACGCCCGTTCTTAAAGCGCCATCCTGCCAGTCGTACCCAATCACTTTGGAAGGGTCATAAATGGCCACACTGTCCAGCACCGCCAGTTTTAAGTTTCTCAGCAGGTCTTTCTCTTCTGCAGTGGTCGCTCTTTTGGCAGCAGTCATAGTACTCCTGTTGGCCCATGTATAGGCGTTGGCTACAGCCCTCCAGGTATATACATCCCCGCGGGTTTTGAACAGTACAGAATCGGCTATCGCATCGGGAAAGTACAACTGAGTGCCGTTGGTAGTACTCAGATTGGAATTATAAGATTTGGAAGCAATAAACCCATCCCTTTTTAACTGTGCCCACTCAGCGCCATTGAATACATCGAGGGGCACCAGTATCTTTTCCATAGACACAGAGCCGCTGTACTCCACAGCTATCTTTCCGGCCCGTCCTTTTTTAGTAGTGATCTGTATAACACCATTGGCTCCCCTGGAACCATAGATAGCGGTAGCAGATGCATCTTTCAACACATCGATCGTTTCAATATCGAGCGGGTTAATATCATCAATTGTATTCTCCGGAGCCAACGGAATACCGTCTACTACATACAGCGGGTTGTTATTAGCCTGCAAGGAGCGGTTACCCCTGATCCGGATCGTAGAGCCGGAACCAGGACGGAAAGAACTTTGGGAAGCTACCAGACCTGGAACTCTTCCCTGTAAGGCCTGCGATACATTGGTAACCGGCACCTGCCGTATCTGTTCTGAACCTACAGAAGCAATGGCGCCGGTAACATCACTCCGCTTACGGGTTCCATAACCGATCACCACTACCGATTCCATCTCTCTGTTATCCGCAGCCAGAATGATACTTACAATACTGCGGTTATTGAGCTTATACTCCTGCGTTTGGTACCCAATATAGGTCACCGTTAAAGTCACATTACCATTGGGAACCTGCAGGGTAAAAGCCCCCTTGTCATTGGTAGTGGCAGAAGTACCGGTGCCTTTTACAGTAACAGTAGCGCCAATTAATGGCTCTGTTCTTTCATTGATGATAGTGCCCGTAATGGTAGTATCATACTTAATATCCGCAAATCCTGTAAAAGTATGAGGAGCGATACCTTCTTTAATGGGGGAGAAATGAGGAGAGTTGGCAAAAACTGATCGGGAACATAAACCTGTACATAACATGGATATGCAAGTCCAAGTGTAGAATTGGCTTTTTTTCATACAGCAATTAATTTAATAGCAAGTTTTAGCGTTCGTTACGAAGCCTAAATTAAACAGCTGCTATTGGATAATCATCCTGAACTATCCTGATTTTGCATTTTTATGTGTCATTTTAACGTAATTGCCCTTCTATCAGGGTGCAGAAAGCGCCATTTAGCCTGAAATGCAGGTTGGCAGGACGCTTCAGGATGGTTACTGCAGCGCAAAAGCTAATTTTATTACCGAATTAGTGTATTTCTAACGATTATGTGACGTGTTCCTTTCCATGCTTTTGCTAATTAAGTAACCTAAATATTAACCCGAACCAAACTTGCTTGCCATGCTACACTTTGACTGCCAAAGCCATGCTCAGCGGCTTTTTACCTGGCACCTCTGTTTACCCCATCATTTATCGTTTCCGGAAACAACAGCGTTTACCAATCATCATTCCAAAAGAAAGCTCAACCGATGTAATACCATCGGACATAGCATATAACTATAGTATTACTGTCATCGATCCACGGTAAGCAATGCCAGGGGGTATCACTTACCTTATCCTGACCGTACACCTGTCATTGTATCCTGTCACTCCTCTATTTAAAGTTCTCTTTCAAAAAAGAAAAACTGACTACTTCTATGCACAAGCTTCTACAAAAGATGCTCCTGGCTGGCACAATCGTGTTACTGCTGGCGGGCTGTCGAAAAAAAGCATTCGACGAGTATTATGGACGCCCCGATTCACTCGAACCACCCATCTATCAGCAACTGCAAGCCAGGGGCAATTTTAAACACCTGCTCACAGCCATCGATAAGGCAGGTTATAAAAACATCCTCGGTGCAGCCGGATACTGGACTTTCTTTGCTCCACACGACTCTGCCTTCCAGGTATACTTTGCAGCAAACGGTATTAGTGGTATAGAACAGCTGGACAGCAATGCCTGCCGTCAGATCGTTACCTATTGCCTCGTGTATAACGCTTATAAGAAAGAGCGCATCGGCGATTATCAATCCAATACCGGATGGGTAGCTGCCAGTGCCTTCAGAAGACGTACGGCCAATTATACCGGTGTATACAATGGCCTGGATACGAGTGCGAAACCCTTGAAAATGATTGCCTCCAATCGCAATGGAGTGGGTTATTACATGGAGACGGACAACAACAATAAGCACATCCCTTATTTTGTAGACAACTTCATGACGGCCAAAAACCTTACAGCCGCTGACTACAATTATTTCTATCCCAACACACCCTATACAGGCTTCAATGTGGCAGATGCCGTGGTCACGGAAAAAGATATTCCTGCCGAAAATGGCATTATCCATATCGTCAACAGAGTGATCACTTCTTTGCCATCGATCGATCAATACCTCGCAGGCAAGCCGGAATACAGCCAGTTCAAAAAGATATTTGACAGGTTCCTGATCCAGTATGTATTGAATAATGTAGCCACTACCCGGTACCAGAATGTAACGGGCGGAGCAGACCAGGTATTTACCAAGGTCTACAATCCGATACTGGCATTTGCACCCAACAACGAAAACTTCCTGAAGGCGCAGGAGAATGATGCACAAACTAATAGCTACAGCATTTTTGTACCCACCAACGACGCGCTGAACAACTACCTCAATACGGTACTGCTGGAACATTATGACAAACTGGAAAACATGCCCATTGGCATTATTTACGATTTCATCAATGCCCACCTATGGCAAAGCGCCGTGTGGCCCAGCAAGTTTAAGACCACCCTCAATTTCGTAAACGAAGAGGCCCGCTTTGATCCTGCTACCGATGTGGTAGATAAAAAACTATTAAGCAATGCCATTTTCTATGGTACCAATAAAGTACAGGAGGCCAATGTTTTCACCAGTGTATATGGCAAAGCTTACCTGGACCCTAAATATTCCATGATGATCTCCCTGCTCAACATGGAATTGAAATTCCAGGTCTCCAATATTTACCGCGATTATACGCTGTTCCTCATCAACAATGAGATGTTCAATAAGGCAGGGTATTTTGTCGACCCTTCCGTGAGCAAGGACCTGATCGATCAGTGGCGCTATACGCCCCCGCCGGGCTCTACCATACCAGCCGCTACGGGCGGTACGGCACGCAACAGGCTGCTGCGCATCCTGAACATGCACGTTATTCCGCAAAAGGTACTGAACAACCTATCCACCGAAGGAGCAGCAGGCAGTTATGGTGGTGAGTTTATCGCCTTTAAGAACAATACCGTCTATGCGCCAGGTAATGTTGACTCCAACAATGTAGCCCAGGTATTGGACAGCAAAACCGCTAAGAATGGTGTGGTATATTATATCGACCGCATCCTGGAATTCAGTGAGGCGGCTGTAGGCAAACATATAGAAGCGCTGGGCACACCTGCAGCATCCCCTTACAATTCTTTCTGGCAATACCTGAAGAACTCTGTTTTGTGGAACAATACCACCAAGGAGATCCTCGGCGTATCGGCCGGCACCTTCTATACTTTGTTTATTCCTGATAAGGCTGCCATTCAAAAAGCAGTAGACGATGGCTTTCTGCCAAAGAAGATAGATGGCACACCCAACTTTGCCCCTACCCTGCCGGCGGAACAATTACAGGTATTCAAGTTTATCAATTACCATTTCCTCAATAAAAAAATGATCGCGGCAGATGGTGTAGAAAGTGGCACGTTTGAAACCATCCTGAAGAAGAACAATGGCGATCCTACCACCATTTTCGTGAACAATGTGCCGGGAACCATCACGCTCAATGATATGGAAGGCCGGGTAGCCCATGTAATATCTACACCAGGCAGTTTCCTCAGCAACCGTTGCATGATCCATCTCACCGACAACTACTTAAAATTCATTGACTAATTACTCCAAATCATATTGCAAATGAGGAAGTATTTTGAAAAAGCCTGTTGCACACTGATCCTGGCAGCCACCTGCTGGCTCACCGGCACAGCGCAAACACCCGCCACTACGGATAATAAACACATCATCCGTGGTAAGATCACCGACAGGAAAAACAAAGAACCTATTACAGGGGCTTCTGTATCTGAAATGGATGCAGATGGCCGTATCATAAAAGGAGCAGCTACTGATATTGAAGGAAACTATGTACTCCGGATCACCAATCCTAAAAACAAGGTCTCCGTTTCCTATGTAGGGTACAAGACAACCAGCCAGGCTATCAACGACCGCACTACCATCAACTTCCAACTGGAAGCCGGAGGTGGCGCCGACCTGGAAGAGGCAATCGTAGTGGCCGCCCGCCGGATAGACAACGGTATGGGACAAAAAGCCGAAAGGAATATGACTACCGCTGCTTCGCGCGTCAACGCAAAGGACATGGAAGAAATGTCCTCAGCCAGTATCGACCAGGCATTGCAGGGACGTATGGCCGGTGTGGATATTACCGCTACCAGTGGTGATCCCGGCGCCGCCATGAACATACGTATACGTGGTGTTTCCTCCATCAACTCTACCGGTACGCCCCTGATCGTGGTAGATGGAATGCCCTACGAAACAGAAATACCTGGCGACTTCAATTTTGGAACGGCCGATGAGCAGGGATATGCCCAGCTATTGAATATATCACCGGCCGATATCAAAGAGATCACCGCCTTAAAAGATGCCGCCGCTACGGCAGTATGGGGCAGCAGAGCCGCCAATGGCGTATTGATCATCACCACCAAACGTGGAAGCCGCGGCAAACCCAGCATTACCTATACCTTCAAAGGCGCGGCTTCTATATTACCCAAAGCGATCCCCATGCTCAACGGTGATCAGTATTCCACTATGATCCCCGAAGCTTATATGAACCGGATCGGCACGATCATGAACCCATCGGTGAGAGAGTTCAACTATGACCCCAACGATCCTTACTGGTACCACAACTATAGCAACAATGTGAACTGGGTAGATGAGATCAGCCAGCAAGGCTTTTTGCAGGACCATACGATCTCTATGACGGGCGGTGGTGAAAAGGCCAAGTATTTTGCTTCGGTAGGTTATTTCAATCAAACCGGCAATACCATTGGTACAGCCCTTACAAGGATCAACACCCGTATCAACCTGGATTACACTATCTCAGACAAGATCAAAATATTCACCAGCATTGCTTACACACATACCGACCAGGCCCGCAATTACTTCAACAACGACAACAAGAATGAGGGCGCCATCCGTAATGTGGCTTACCTGAAGATGCCCAATATGAGTGTGTTTGAATATGATGAGCTGGGCAATCTCACCCCCAATTATTTTTCACCCGCTTCCAATGTGCAGGGACAATACTCGCGCATCTACAACCCGGTAGCGATGGCCAGCCTGGCCAAACTGAATGTGTTGGGAGAAAGGATCGTACCCCGCTTTCAGATCGATTACTCGATTGTTAAAAATTTACTGCGCGCTACTTTCGATGTGCAGTTTGATATCAACAATACGAAGAACAGCAGTTTCCTGCCGCAACTCGCTACCGGCCGCCCCAATACGGAAACGGTAGTGAACAGAACTTACGACGGAGACATTGACCTGTTTGGCGTTACTACCCGTAGCAGTCTCTTCTATACCCCAAGATTTAAGAATGAGGACCATGTTTTCTCCGGCAGCTTTAATCTCTTTACCGGTGACAACAAATCGGTAAACCAGGAACTGATGACCTCCAACACAGCTTCTTCCCTGCTGGTTGATCCTTCCGCTCCTTCCCGTACCCAAAACCAGGAACTGGCAGCCGTATCCCGTATTTCACAAACCAGAACGGTAGGTGCTGTACTGATTGCTAACTACAGTTACAAAGACAAGTATCTCTTTGAGGCCACCCTCCGGGGAGATGGCAATTCACGCTTTGGCCCCGATTATAAGTATGGCTTATTCCCCGGTGGCTCTATGCGCTGGCGCATTTCGGAAGAATGGTTCTTTAAAAAGATCAAACAGCTGGATGATCTTAGCTTCCGTTTAAGCTATGCACTCAGTGGCAACGCGCCCCGGTACGACTATACCTTTTTCAATACCTATAATACCTATGCCTGGAGTTACCTTGGTCAGAGTGGCGTATTCCCTTCCAGGCCCGAACTCAAGAACCTCCGTTGGGAAACCGTTCACGGCGCCAACATTGGCCTGAACGTTTCCCTGTTCAAAGCACGTGTACGCGCTGACATTGATGTGTACCGCAACCGTACCACCGATCTGTTTTCTGACGCATTGGCCATACCCACCCAGAATGGTTACAATTCATTAAGCATGAATATCGGCACCATGGACAACAGGGGCTGGGAACTGGCTATCTGGACCATTCCTTATAAGAATAAGACCTGGACCATCGGTTTCAACTTCAATATATCACAGAACCAGAACCTCATCCGTGAAATATCTGAGTATGCTGCCAACAGCAAAGGAAATGTAGGCGCCAATGGAGAATACCTGCGCTTGTTGCAGATTGACAATCCTTTCGGATCATTCTATGGTTACAAATACAAAGGCGTATACAAGGATAAGGAAGCTACCCTCGCCAAATCGGCCGGCGGCAAGCCCATCACAGGCCCCAATGGGCAGCAGGTGTACATGCGTTTCAACTACCCCAATGTAGATTATACTTTCCAGCCCGGTGATGCGATGTATGAGGACATCAACCATGATGGTAATATTAACTACATGGATGTGGTGTACCTGGGCAACAGCAATCCCTCCCTGGTAGGCGGTTTCGGGCCCACGTTCTCTTACAAGAATAAAATAAGCTTGTCGGCTTATTTCAATTTCCGCTACGGTTACGAAGTGATCAATGGAACGAAGATGAACACAACCAGTATGAGCAGTTTTGACAACCAGAGCACTGCCGTATTGCGTCGCTGGCGCAAAGAAGGTGATGTAACGGATATTCCCCGGGGCATTATTGCAGGCGGCTATAACTGGCTGGGCAGTGACCGCTATGTGGAAGATGCTTCTTTCCTCCGGTTCCGCACGATTACCGCCAGATACATATTTGACGGGAAGCTGCTGACCAGACTGAAAATGAAAAGCCTCAGCGCTTTCGTCACCGCAGAAAATATCATTACCTGGACAAAATATACCGGACAGGACCCCGAAGTGAATGCCCGTGGCGCTGATATCTTCCGCCTGGCCATTGATTATTCTATGACGCCTCCTTCCAAAACATTCACGATCGGCCTTGTAGCAGGCTTCTAAATTCTTACATACATGAAAAAACTATTTATCTACATATCGATCCTTACACTGCCGGCCTGGTTTACTTCCTGCAAAAAATGGCTGGATCTCCAGCCGCAGGATGGCATTGTACGGGAAGAATTCTGGAAAACAAAAGAACAGGTTGAATCAGCTGTTATCGGCATCTACGCTTCCATGCTGGGCAGTACCTCAGGTGATCGTGCCCTGCCGGAATACATGTTTATCTGGGGTGAGGCCCGGGCCGATATGGTATCCCCCGGCTTCCGCGCCAGCCCGGAAGAACAGGATATTGTAAACCTCAATATGTTATCCACCAACAGTTTTACCAACTGGCGCTCCTTTTACCAAACCATCAATTACTGCAATACCGTAATAGACCTGGCGCCTGCCGTGCTGCAAAGTGACAATACTTTTTCACAGGACCAGCTTAACCGGGCTACCGGCGAAGCCCTCACCATACGCGCCTTAATGTATTTCTACCTCGTGCGCAGTTTTGGTGATGTACCATTAAGATTAACTGCCACTGTAAGCGATAAGGACGTAACGCCATTGGGCAAAACCAACCGTGATTCCATTCTGCAACAGATCGTAACCGACCTGAAGAAAGCGGAGCCCTTCCTCCCCCTCACCTTCGGCAGTAAAGCTTTCGACAAAGGCCGCGCTACCCGCTATACAGCCAATGCCCTGCTGGCGGATGTATACCTGTGGATGGATAAGTACAATGAATGTGTGACGGAGTGTGATAAGATCATCAACTCAGGCAGGTTTGGATTGGTGCAGGCACCTGAATTCTTCAACAATGTATTCTATGAGGGCAATTCCAACGAAAGCATTTTTGAGTTGCAGTACGATGCACAAAAGCTGAATACCTTTTATTTCATGCATACGCCTTCCAACCGCCGCTGGGGTGCTGCCTTCCACATCAGTGAAGAGATATATGGTATTGACCTTGTCAATTCTATTCCCATATCGGATGTACGCGGCGATAAGACCTCTTTCCGCGGTACCGATTTTTCCATCTGGAAATATATGGGCGCAGATAATACAGGCGACAATTTCAGAACACTGGAACAATCTTTTGCACACTGGATCATTTATCGCTATGCAGACATTCTGTTGCTAAAAGCCGAAGCCATCAACCAACTCGATCAGCCACTCGAATCTTCCCGCATTGTAAAGACCATCCGCCAACGGGCCAATGCACTCGACCTGAAGATCATGGACAGCACCAGCAAAAGCTTCATGACAGGTTTCATCCTGGAAGAAAGACAAAGGGAACTGGCCTTTGAAGGCAAACGCTGGTATGATGTACTGCGCAACGCCAAACGCAATAATTACGAGGGTATGCAATACCTCCTTACCATGGCCGGCGTGAGTATTCCTTCCGACAGGTTGCAAGCCGCCCTCAGTAAGCTAAGGGATAAGAACTGTCACTACTTCCCCATTTATACCTATGAACTGCAGACCAACCGGCTACTTGAACAAAATCCTTTTTATAAATAATTAATACCGCTTGTTTATGAAGCAGAAAAATGCCCTACTGGCCATTTTCATTCTGATCTCCCTCGTTACAGGCCTTATGATAAGCGGCTGTAAGAAACAGCAATTCAGGGAAGACACCACAGAGGATGTCAATATTGTGGGTTACCTGGAAAAGAACATTGACTCTTTCTCCCTCTTTAAGCAAATTCTGGACAGGACCGACAACAGCGCCTTCCTCAATGCCTATGGCTCCTATACCTGCTTTGCCCCTACCAATGGTGGTGTAAAAGCATGGCTGGCGGCTACCAATACAGCATCTGTAGACGCTGCAGATATCAATGTCCTCAAAGAACTGGT
>Ga0160451_100041_pt1 | contig 137880 bp, 104 predicted proteins | sample HID1975M_E1MG_FD_108270 | JGI IMG/M metagenome (GOLD analysis project Ga0160451, IMG submission 108270) | Enriched soil microbial communities from UW Madison campus, WI, USA - HID1975M_E1 MG | ecosystem: Environmental > Terrestrial > Soil > Unclassified | place: USA: Madison, Wisconsin... | reverse complement strand
TAAAATCGATGGGATTATCAGTAGACCAAATTGCTGAGGCGACAGGCCTTACCATCGACGAGATTGAAAAACTGAAATAAATCAAATAGATCATATAAAATAACCAATAAAGCCATTCTGTCACGAATGGCTTTATTGGTTTTATACTATCCTTACGGCTTCCAGTATATTTTAATCAAACCAATCACCACAACAATCCCATATCAGCAACAGCTGTTATTGGAGCCAATGCTCTGAGTGCAATCCGGAGCCAGCTTCGTAGCGTTTGCTTCGCAGATCCCTTCGGGATTCTTCGGTGGGCGCTCCCGCAATTATGAAAACAAACTTCAGGAGCTATTTTAGAGCGTAGTGGAGTCTTTAAAGCAAAATGCCCGTAGCTATCGGGCAGATGCCGTTATAGGCTTCAGCGTCAATATTGATGAGATCTCGGGCAAGGGAACCCCAATCGTTTATGATCACCGCTATCGGTACTCCTGTATTGCTCAATGAAATTAAACATATTCAAACAGAAGCAGTAGGTGGAGATATCGATGGATCTGTTATTAAGAACAAAGTCAAAGCAAGCTTGATCATAGAACGCTATACCGGTATCTATACCATGGACAATGCTACAGCCGAGTTTATAGCCACATCCCGATTGACCGAATTTGTACCCCTGCTATTCAAAGCGATGAATGAAACAGGGGAGGATCAGGCATCTATAGACCGTCAAACCACACTATCGCTTAATAGATGCATATTTTAATAATTCATCTTCATTCATAACTAGAGCGTCTTAAAAACTGTTTAAATTATTTATTTGTAATCTTTAATACATTATAATAAAACCGTTCAATTAATCGCATATCTTTTGTTACTATTTCAACATTTGTAACTAGACCATCTTTGTGTTTAATTTCTTTATTATAAGTCGTAACTAGATGATCTGGGAGTTTAATTTTGGAAAGATATCCGCTGTCAACTCCTATTTTTGAAATAAAATCTACTTTTCCAACAACAGCGCCAAATTCTTGGTAGGGGTAAGATGGAAATCTAAGCAATGCCTTTTGACCTATCTCTACTTTTCCAAAATTTGACTGTGGAATAAATGTTTCAACGTAATATTTGTTTTCTTCTGGATTTACATAGCAAACTATGTCATTAATCTGTATATATTGATTTACCTGAATGAAATCTTTGTAGGTTATTTTACCATCAATAGGTGCAACTAATACAAACTTCTTAATCCAATCCTCAACCTGGCTTTTTAAAGTTCTTAAAGAACTTAAAAATTGAAAATTTTGGTTTGACATATCATTTTCCAAACCAATTATTTCCTTCTGTCTACTACTCAATTCCCTCTGCATGGTTAAAATATTGGCATCAACCTGTTGTGCAGATAGTTTTTTACTGAGCATTTTGCTCTTCTCTGTTCGATATTCTAAATTTGAAATTACCTTTTTTTCACGTAGGCTCTCAGTGGCATCAAAAGTTTCATTGGCGAGCTTTAAATCCTCATTTAAAAGATCTTTTTCTATTCTAATATTACCAATAGAATTATTCAGGCTCGCAATTTCGGCAGTTAGCATTTTTCTCTGCTTATCAACCAAAGATCCTGGAACATAGTTTTTGAATGTCGTGTAATTTTGGGAAAAGACCTGAAAAGCTTCCTGTAATTCTCCCAAATTATTATATTGTCCAGAATTGATTATTAATGAAATATCAATATTTTGCCCACTTGTGACTTTATGAATTACTGAATCAATAGATTTATACAATGATAATACCTGTTTTCTATTTGCAATGCTTTCAATGTAACCTATATGATCACCTTTTTTTACAGCATCATCTTCTTTGACCGAAAAGGAAACAAGCTTGCCAGAAAAATTTGCAATAATAGGTTTAGGTTTATTTGTTGCAACGAGTCTTGCCGACGTAATGATACTTTCCGGATATTTAATTATGATGGATATTATTGTTATACTTATAAAGAAGATGAGGATAAAAGTATTACCCCATCTCACAACGATCGAGGGAACCTTTCCTAATAATTCCTTAATAGGTTCGTCTGAGTCGGAAAGTTCTTCGATATTCGGATTTAACTTGTTATTTTTCATTCCCCTAATTCTAATTGATTTTTTATCAACGTGTAGTATGCTCCTTTAGCTTTGGACAATTCTGCATGAGTACCCTGTTCGATTATAGACCCTCTATCCATGACAATAATTTGGTCGGCATTAATAACGGTGCTCAATCTATGCGCTACAACAATTACAGTTTTATTTTTGTAAAACTCTTCCATTCTTTCCATAATGATCTTTTCATTATTTGCATCCAAAGAACTTGTAGCTTCATCAAACAATAAATATTCGGAATCTTTATAAACGGAACGTGCAATAAAGATCCGTTGCTTTTGGCCCCCGCTAAGACCGATACCACTCGGTCCAACTCTTGTTTTATAACCTTTGGGAAGCTTTTCTATAAAGTCCTCTAGATTTGCCACCTGCACAGCCATCTGAAGCTTTTTCTTATTCAATACACCATCTGAATCCGATTCTGTAATATTTCTTACAATTGTGTCAGAAAACAAATAACCTTCCTGCATAACCACACCAACATTTTTTCTCCAAAAATCACTATTTATGTTACTTAAATTGCTACTTCCGACATCGATACGTCCCTCAGTAGGGTCATGAAATTTCAGGATCAGCTTTAATAAGGTAGTTTTCCCACTTCCACTGGCTCCCACAATCGCAGTAACTTTTCCTTTAGGGATTGTTAAATTGATATTATCAAGTATCAGGGCACTTTTTTGGCTACCATACCTAAAACTTACATTTTTAAACGTGATGTCTCTATTAGTAGGTAATTCGTCAATATTGTCATTGTCATCTACTACTTCATTTTCTTTGTTATGGATTTCAGCAAGTCTCTCCAAACTGATCCTTGCGTCCTGATAAGATTGGATGAAACCAGCAAATGCACTAACAGGAGCATTTAATTGTCCGATGATAAATTGGATGGATAGCATAACCCCTAATGTAAAATTGCCTTCAATTACATTTTTTGCGGCTAAGTAGGTGACTAGGAAGCCCATTAGCTGAATTAAGAAACCTGCACCAATATCCTGATATTGATTCAGTGTCAGTCCTTTAATTGATAATTTAAACAACTTAACCTGAATCAGTTCCCATTCCCATCTTCTTCTTCTTTCAGAATTATTTAATTTGATTTCCTGCATACCATTGATCAGTTGCATAGTACTGCTCTGATTGCCGGATGCCTGATCAAAACGCTTATAGTCAAGTTCTGCCCTTTTTTTCATAAAGGAGCTTACCCATATAATATTTGCTGCTGTACATGTCAAAAACACCAAGAAAATTGGAAGACTGTAATAAAAAAGAACTGCACCAAAAATCAGAACATTTAGTCCCGAGAATAGAATATTTAAAGAAGAGGTCGAGAGGAAATTCTGAACCCTCGTGTTATCCTGAATTCGTTGCAAGATATCGCCCGTTGATCTGGAATCAAAAAAAGCAATTGGTAACTTCATTAACTTAATCAGAAAGCTACTCAATAGAGAAATGTTGACCCTACTAGTGATATGCAGCAGTAGCCAACTTCTGATCGCCATAGAAGTCGTCTGAGCAAAGAAAAGAACCATTTGTCCTATCAGTACGAGATTGATAAAATTAAGATTATTCTGATTTATACCGACATCTACTATTGCCTGTGTTAGAAATGGGAAAATAAGTTGTATTAGACTTCCGATGAATAACCCAATGATTAATTGAACAATCAGTTTCCTGTATGGACGTAAAAATGGTACAAGGAAGCCAAAATTTACTTTTTTAACCTGTTGATGGTTTTCATTGAAGAATTCAACTGTAGGTTCCAGTACAAGGAGGATTCCTTCCGCTGAATCCATTGAAGGACGCTGATGAGGTATCCATCCTTTTAAAAATTCCTCTGCTGAATAAGTAATCCTTCCAAAGGCAGGATCAATAACGTACACCTTGTCTTTTTCTAATTTATGTATCACGACAAAATGTCGATCACGCCAGTGTGCTATACAAGGTAAGGGTACTTCATTTTTCAGCATTTCAAATGTGGAATGTAGGACCAAGGTTTGAAATCCAATATTCTCAGCAGCCTGGGAGATACCACTTAAGCTTACTCCAGTTTTAGTAAGGAATGACTTTTCTCTTAGCATCTCGCTTGAAAAGTTCCGTCCATAATATTTTGCAATCATCTTTAAACAAGTTGGACCACAATCCATGTCGTCCATTTGTTTAAAAAACGGAAATTCTTTGCTCATCTCTGTCCCTCCAACTCCGCTTTAAATTGATTTATCAAATTACTATTTACTTGATAAGGATAGGTTTCGTAGACAGCATTAGTCTCTGGAAAACTAAAATCTTTTTTTAGATCATTCTGGGCACTCTCTAATAAGACTAAAGCTTCCTTTTTTTTGTCCAACTTTAGTAGACAAATTGCTTTATAGTATTTTGCATCGATAAAATTATTGTAATGTTCAAGGCTATTATCAAAACTTTGAATGGCCTTCATAGTTAATCCAAGTTCATAAAAGCAAATCCCTTGGTAAAATAATGAAGTGCAGTTAATCCAATCTTTCCCAAGCTTTTTCCTATCTTCCTCAATATTTTTAGAAAATAATTTTTCAGCCCGCTCAAATTGATTCAATTGGAGATGGCATAAGCCCACATAAAACTCATAGGTATGATCCATAACATATGCATTCCCTTTTAATTTACTTACGGATTTGAAGTCCTCAATAGCACCTTTATAATTTTTTTGGAATATACATTTAACAAAGGCCCGGTATTCCAGGTAATGATCTGTTTTATCGTATTTGACAGCACTGTCCAGGTAGCTCATACCCAGTTCATACTTTTTCTGTTTAAATAATGGCATGGCTTTCTGTTGCCACGCGTAGGCATTTTTTGGAACAATCATTAAAACACTATCCAGATACTTTTGCCTATCTAAAGAATATAGCGGTGAAACATCAACTAATTTTGCATATTTAATTAAATTCAGAGAATCTTCGAGGTTTAATTTAGCCACTTTAACTTTTTCACCATTACTAATGCAGGAATTAAATAGGATAAGCAATAAGGATATATAGGCGTACTTAATTTGTTTCATTAACAGGATTTGATTCTAAGAAAATAGCGTAATTAAAATTATAGGGTTGGTTATCCAGATCAAAAGTTCTAATTATAGAACCATATTTTTTCAAAGTATTTAGATACTTGTCTTTTATTAAATTATAGATCACCCGTCCTTTTTCGGTGAACAGGTAGTCTTCGGTATGTAAATCATTATTGGACTTTTCTATCAAATTTAAGTCATGATAGCATTTCCGTAGATAAAATCCGATACGAGCTAAACTTTCTTGTTTTTTATGTTCCGCAAACACATCCGCATCCAGACATGCATCTAGACAGATGAAAGTCGTATAATATGTATACAAGGCGTGAAAAATAACATGTATGTTCCTTGTTTCAGTCGGACTATCAGGTAAAGGAATTACTTCTAATACCAATCCTTTTTCAACTTTAACATATTCATCAAAATCATTTATCATTGCGCTAAAAATAATGTGACCCGTTTGGTGAGCAATATCATCAACAAAAAAGACCTCATTATAACTTTCCTGACAGGCATTAAAAAATCCTACCCCATGAGCGATCGGAGTAGCAAATGAATTTCTTAGGAAGGTATCTACGTTGAAGATAACAATCTGTTGCGTTACTGATTTAATTAAATCAAAATGTTCCGGTAAATATTCCTGTATTAAATTAAATGCTTTCTGTAAATCGTTTCGATGTTTGTTGGTAATAGCCTCAATCTCAATTTCGATAATATTTCCGTCTACATCATAATAACACTGATCTAGTAAGGGAATAGGGTATTTTAACAGTTCAATTTTGGTATTTGGCACATATTCTGTCGGTTCGAAAATATACGGATATATTGCACCATCTTTGCTCAATGTTATTGCGTTATCCTTACGATTTAAAAGAAATTTACTTCCTTTTATGTCTGTCAATAGCCATCCAATATTCGGAAGATAAATTCGACCAAAATGATCTGAATAGACTATTATATCATTCTCATGACCCTTTAGGTATGATAGAATAATTGGTAAAAGATTTTTTTCATCGTTTCTGTCCGAGTTAAAGAAAGCAAAAAGAAGCGGGGTGGTATAAATCTCATCATTGTCGAAATCCAGTCTATCAAATATGCTGGAGTCCATTTTGTATAGTAATAATTTTATTGTTTCAATAAGTTGAAGTTTCCCGTTCTCAACCAATTCTAAAGTATTTTTCATGAGACATATTTGATAGATAAAAGGAGCGAATTATATAATATGTGAAGGAGACAACAATATATAAATCCATATCGAACTCTTGCATAGCCTAAGATAAGACCACTGGTGAAATAGAAGGCAAATAAAAACGGAATTATCAAAAGAGTCCCCGCACTAAATTCGTAGTGTCTATAGTGGAGAATTGAAAAAATAACTGCCGACAAAAGAATAATCTTCCTTTGATTGTTCTCCCAGAATCTTTTTAATGAATCTTGATTTTTTGATTTAATAAAGTAAAAAATAGAAATAAATGTTATTATTGAAATAGACAGCCAGATATAATTCTCGTACCAAGGAAGATCGGGCTTGCTTCCAAATAATTTGTAAACAGTGATTCCAGATGCAATAGCTAGAGACCAGGATATATATATACGGTTATAAACAATCCATAACCTTCCAACAAATTCTTCAATAATTGGAATAAAAAAAGCAACGGAAAGAGCACTGATTAGATTGTGATTAACTGAAGGGTTTTTTATTCTTGGCCAATTATCAATTAATCCCGATGAGACTAATATAACTGGTACGATTACTTCAAAAATAAATAATGCAACGAAAGTCATTACTAATAGAAAAATACAGCCTATCAGCTTTTGTTTAATAGAGAATGGCTTGTTATATTCTTTACTAGGATTTAAATAAAATCGAAAAAAATTTTTGATATAGTTCATGCAATTTATTTTAAGGAGGGAAAGATCCCTCCTTAGTAATTTGATTTTTAATAGTTGGTTACCACCAAGCTTCTAGCGCGTCTAATCCTTTGTCCAATTCGTTATAGAAGGATTTACCCACTTGCCCCGAACGTCCGTGACAGTCGTTAAATCCACCACCTTGAATTTTCTCAAGTGCTTCATTTTGTTCAACTGAATTTGCTTTAGCTTTTAACTCTGCAAGAGTTAATTTTTTAACTTGTTCCATGTACAAATAATAATAAGGTTTATCCGTCCCTTTCTTCACGCCTTGGGACAGTTGTTCAGCGTTTTAGATCCATCAACTTTTTTGCAATACAATGTGTATTGAAAGAAAAATTAGGAAACTGCCTGTTAAAATTAGCTTAATTTGAGTCTTAGATTAATTTGGTGCTCAAATTATTTTTCACAAAGTTTTATGGCCATAATACGTATGTAAATAATGCTAGTGTTGCAATGTAATTATAATTTTCAAATTAATAAAATAAATATAAAAACAATTTACTTTTAAACGATATACTTGCGCTGTTTAATGAAAATTTGCCCCATTAAAAATGAATAGTGTTTGTTATTGTATAAGGATTATAATTTAATGGAATGTAATGCGGTGTTTTTAGAAAATTTTGACGCGGATAAAGGAGTGTATAATCTTATTGTTAAGTGTAGATTAAGCTCTATAATTCTTTAAACGCAATTCGCCCTTTTAATTCTTCATCTTTATATGCAGTGTTTTCTTATCGGATATTTAGATATTCACATCATTGTTGCTTTAGATAAGGTCACAAATATTAAATCATAATTAAAGATCAATGAAACTACCAGTCGAAAAAATTGTAGAGGCGACAGGCCTTACCATCGACGAGATTGAAAAGCTGAAATAAATCAAATAGATCATATAAAATAAAACGCATAAAGCCATTCTGTCAAGAATGGCTTTAGATGTTTTATACCTTCCTTACGGCTTCCCGTATTTTTTAATCAAACCGATCCTTTATTTTCGGGCTTTTAAAACAGTATTCATCATAATACACCATGATCGTTACCAGTACCAATACCATCGAGGGGAGAGAAGTCTTGCGTTATTTTGATCCCATTTCAGCAACAGCTGTTATTGGAGCCAATGCTCTGAGTGAAATAGGAGCCAGCTTTGTCTACTTCTTCGGTGGGCGCTCCCGCAATTATGAAAACAAACTTCAGGAGCTATATAAGAGCGTAGTGGAGTCTTTAAAGCAAAATGCACGTAGCCATCGGGCAGATGCCGTAATAGGCTTCAGCGTCAATATTGATGAGCTCTCGGGCAAAGGAACGCAAATGTTTATGATCACCGCTATCGGTACACCTGTATTGCTCAATGAAATCAAACATATACAAGCAGAAGCAGTAGGTGGAGATATCGATGGATCTGTTATTAAGAACAAAGTCAAAGCAAGCTTGATCATAGAACGTTATACCGGTATCTATACCATGGACAATGCTACAGCCGAATTTATAGCCACATCCCGACTGACCGAATTTGTACCCTTGTTATTCAAAGCGATGAATGAAACAGGGGAGAATCAAGAATTCAAAGATCGTCAAGCCACGCTCTTCCGTTATTTTGATTTCCTGGACAAAGATCAAGCTATAGCCATACTCTATGGACAGTTGCTGTCCGATGATTTAACCGGTGCGCAGTTTAAGATCATTAGCAAAGCTATCAGCAGTTCCAATCTTATCGATTACGATCAAGTGGAGAAGCTGTTAGCAGGATCTTTATTGGCAAAAAAGGTAGCATTGAACGTCCTTACCTTAGACAAATCCTGGTATTCCGCTCAAGATATTGCCTATCTACAGACATGGAAAGGAGAGGGCTTGGTACAGCTATTTCAAGAGGTGGTCACTGTTAAACAATCTAAAGCATTTTTCTCTTCAAATAAAGAAGTTTGGGAATGCTCATGTGGCAATAGCAATGACCTTGATGCTATAGCATGTAGCTCTTGTACCAAAGATAAACGAGGCTTTGGTTCTGAAGAATTAAAACCTGAAGCTGTGCAGAAGCTTATTAATCGGAGAGTAGCGGTTATTGAAGGGATTTAATGGTGAATGTAACTATTTTACTTTTTATTTTTTAATGTTTACTTTTTACGTTATATTGCAGTTGATTTTGAGTAAAAAATATTAAACCAAGAGTCTAAGTTATCTTTTATCGTAATTGTATTGCAGTTATTATAAAAGAAAATGGATCCGTAACCTTTTCACGCCTTAAAATCAAAATTGTTTTATTATACAAAGATTAATTTCATCCTGTTTAAGGGTTTAATTCACGATAGATTGCGAATTTGTTTTATTAAATATCTGGCGTGTTATAGTGGGTATTGTGTAAGCACTTTCCTGTATAATTAACCAGTAAAATTAAACGGAATGTATAGATGTTAGTAGTGTGATAGGTCTTAAGATAAATATTTATTTATAAGGATTAAATTATGATAAATTCGATTGAAATTAAGGAAGTAGCAAGTTATTGCGCCCAAGGAATTAAAATAGAAAACCTTGGAAAAATTAATTTTATTTATGGAGCTAATGGTTGTGGTAAGACAACAATCTCTAATTATTTTCTTGAACCATCTTCCGAAAGATATATTAGCTGTAGCCATTCTTGGAGACTCGGTGCTGCTATAGAAGTACTTGTCTATAATAAAGAGTTTCGAGAGAGAAATTTTGGACAAGGAAATATCAAGGGAATATTTACACTTGGAGAGGCAACAAAAGAAGAAGTCGATTTTATTGAAGAGAAAGCTAATGAGTTAAAGGCACAGAGAATTACACTCAAACAGAGAGAGGTAGCTTTTATAAATAAAGACACGGAAAAAAAAGCAGTTGAAGAAAACTTTAAAGAGCGTGCGTGGATAAAAGTACTTAAAAAATATGATTTAGTTTTTAAAGCTGCATTTGTCGGGGTAATGAGCAAGAAGGAATCATTTAAAGTTAAGTTATTGGAACAGTCTAAAACAAATGATTCTGAATTGCTTTCAAAAGAAATTTTAATAGAAAAAGCAAAAACAGTATTTAATTCGACTTTGTATGAAAAGAAAATATTTGAAAAAGTAGATACATTTAGGTTTTTAGAAATTGAGAATGATCCCATATGGCAAAAAGTAATTGTGGGTTCTGCTGATGTTGATATTGCGAAACTTATTAATCGGTTAAATATTAGTGATTGGGTGAATGAAGGACGCAAATTAATCGAAAATAATAAATGTCCATTCTGTCAACATGATACAATTGATAAGAGTCTCAAGGATCAATTCAAATCATTCTTCGACCAAGAGTATCTCGATAATATTGAACAGATAAAAAGACTTTATTCGGAATACTCAACCTTAATAGAAACGATAATAAATTATTTATATACTATTGAAGCTAGTATCAAAGAAGACACATCACCAAATATTGACATTGATTTATTTTCTTCACATTTAAAGACAATATTTGCTTTAAAAATTTCAAATTTAGAGGTTTTGTCTGGTAAAATAAGGGAACCTAGTAGATCAATATCATTAACAAAATCATTTGGAAATTTGAATGAAATAAATACTCTTTTAAGTGATTCAAACCTTCTGAGTGAAAAGCATAATACGTTAGTTATCAATATCCGATTTGAAAAGGAAGTGTTAATAAGTCAGATTTGGAAATTTATCAGTGAAGAATATAAGGAGGAAATCGGAACTTATTTTACATCTTTAAATTCTTTGAACAGAGCTCTTAATGGGTTACAAACTCAAATTGATCAGCAAAGTGCAAAAGTATTGGCTATTGATAATCTTATTAAAGAAAAAAGTGGTAATCTAAGTAGCATAGAACCAACAGTAATTAGCATTAATAAATTACTCAGATCGTATGGCTTTACGAATTTTAAAATAGTTCCCGTTGATAATGGATATTATCAAATAGAACGGGATAATGGAGATAAAGTTGAGAACACCTTAAGTGAAGGAGAGGTAACATTTTTAACATTTTTATATTTTTTGCAGAGAGCAAAAGGGGGAGATTCCCTTGAAAATGTAAATAATGAAAGGGTGTTGGTTATAGATGATCCGATATCGAGCTTAGATAGCAACGTTCTATTTGTGGTTAGTACATTACTTAAAGAAATGATAAAAAATATTAAAGTAAATAAGGGGAATATTTCTCAACTTATTATATTAACTCATAATGTTTATTTTCATAAAGAAACTTCTTTTGAAGGCTTAAATAGAAGTTCTGGAGAAAAAGGGAATTTTTGGATCCTTAGAAAGAATAATGGTGTATCTGTTATACAACCATATGGACACAGAAATCCTATCCAGTCATCTTACGAGCTGTTATGGCAGGATTTAAGAGATTGGCAAAGTAATTCTGCTATTACTATTCAAAATACCATGAGAAGAATTCTTGAGAATTTTTTTTCAATTTTAGGCAATAAGAGGGATGAATATTTGATTGAAAAATTTGAAACGCCAGAAGAAAAAGAGATTTGCAGATCCTTAATTAGTTGGATAAATGAGGGATCTCATACGCTTCCTGATGATTTTTTTATCGAATATCCTCATATGACTGTAGAGAACTATCTTAAGGTATTTGAAGAGATATTTAAACATACAGATAATTATGGTCACTATAATATGATGATGCGAATAGAAGCAATGAATGAAGAGGTAAGGTTAGATGAGGTAGTTAATAGGTAATCAGATGATTGATTTTTTTTTCATCTATTAGGTGTTATTTATTATATTTGTATTTCATTTCAGAGGGATAGATGTATGGCCGGCTATTTGAGCGTTTAATAACGCAAGTTAACCGCTTATAAAGGTGAATTAAACAAGGGTAATACATCTATCTTCTGTAATGAACGCTGTAAAACCAAAGTTTTTCACTTCTATTTCTTATATTTAATTTTCTTAAAATAATTACTTGAACAATTTGTTCGCCCAACTGTTTATCTATATATCTAGCTCTTAATCCTAGCTTTTGTTCGATTTCAAATAAATTTTCTTTTTGGTTTAGTAAAAAGAATTTGCCTTTTTCAATATTGTCAATCATTTGTTTTGCTACTCCTAATAATTTTAGTGAGTTTATTCGTCTTTCTCTACCCCTCTTTGATGATAGAATATGATTCCATCCAGTTCTTGAAACTCTAATATTTTTATTTATTGCTGGACAAAATATAATGTTGTCATTTTTCCAATCTTTGTAAAACTTATGAGATTCTTCTTTTAACTTAATTGAATTTAAAAGTTTTTTACTATCATTGTTCAGTTCAATTAGCGGTAAATGAGTATTGGACATTAGAGGTTTTGCTAATTTAAGAAATATACCTTTACTATGTTCTCCAAAAACATTTTTTTTCGGAATACTAATTAGTGTTTTTGTACTTTCAATTCTTAAATCCTTACTTTTTAAATCTACCCACCATGCATTTGGATTTAATCGGTTTTCTTTCCAAGTGATTTTACCTTTATCATCTTTGACAATATTACCGCTCTTGTCTCTGATTTTTTTTAATGGGTTTACAAAAATTAAAATTGACGGCTCAATTTGCTTTTGCCAGTATTCAATATGTTCTAATAATCTTTTCTCGTCTTCAATAGATATTTTAATTTCATTTTTGTTTTCGCTTGAGATATATTTAGTACCACACTTCACTTGTACGTTGATTTTCACTCCAAGATCTGTGTTTCTTTTTCTCATGAGAATTAACCCGTCTATTCCCTTATCATTTCGAGCATCAAAAGGTTGCCAACCGCATTCCCAAAACTCTTGCACAAACTGAGCTACAACTCTCATTCCTGTCGCTTCATTTTTTGTCCTGATTCTATTTGGTAAGTCACTCATGTCAGTGTAATATATAAGCTTTCGCGTAGGGCGTCTTATTCGGTAAGTTAATTTTCGTCTTCTAATAGTTTGTCTTTAGCATGGCTGTCATACTGCAGTTCAGTTAACTGTGAAAATAAGTAATCATCATTCAACAATTTCAAAAATAGTCTTTTGGAAACTCCAGTATCAAGATTAATTTTTGTTTCATTTTCATTGAAATTTATTTTTCCTGTTAATTCAGGATGATTACGAATGAAATTTATAACATTGTTTACTGGAACGTTTAAAACTGGCGAGTTACGAATTTTCATAAGCTTTCTTGCGGTTGTTATATTTTGAGCAATTTCGTTAATTTGCTCAATGTCTTCAAGCAGTTCATTTACCTCTATTAGTCCAATTGTATTTTGTGCTTGATTTCTAATAACATCCTCAAAACCGAAGAAACGTTCAAGAATATGGAGTTTTAACACAATTAAGTTGTCATCTAGTAGCATAAAATCAAAACTTCGGTCGATTGCGATAGCATCGTCTTGGAGTTTTACCAACCTTTGGTTGCTTGGTATTAATAAAAATCTATCTCGTTTCAAAAGATTTATAGGATGGTGCTTTTTGTAAAGAGCCATTTTATTTTCTTCATTACCAATCGTAATTAAGTAACCTTGTAAATTAGCTAAACTATCTTGGTTGAATTGGAAATGAGGATGATCTTCATTTAGTAAAATGTCATTAAGAATATTTAAGCTTTCGGGTTTTTCTTCAATATCATACCTGTAAACTACATTTTTTCTGTCGTCAGCATCACTTATGTTTTGATAGTAAAGTTCTTCATTATTAATGAATTTACTTGATATGTACTCAAGGAATCTATCTTTAAGTTCTTGTTTAGCTTCATCCTCAATGTCAGCAAATCTTATTATAGTTTCTCCATCTTGAAATATGACGAAGTATAAAGCTGCTCCGATGCCATTTTGAGGATCCAAGAAATAATTCAGCCTTGCAAGTAGTTGTTCTCTATTCATAGTTTTACAAAATATACGTTATCGCTTAATGGAATATGGTGTACTTTATCGCCTTTTTTTAAATTTTGTTTCGAAATAAAAATAAGTCCATTATCTTTTTCGGTGTCAACTTTATAAAGTTTGTAACCGAGCAATGCTAAAGTTGGATTTTTATAAAACAAATTCGTTTTGACGAAAATCGCTCCAATAATTATTAATAAAAGAATTGTAACCACTAAATCTTTCCCTTCTAATTTTACCCTTAAGAATGGAATAATATATGTGGTAAGAAAAGTGAGATGTTCATAGCTTTGGTCTTCTATTTTCTTTATTTCCTTCGGCAATTTTGTTGATCCTTTTAATAAGTAGGTAAACCTTGCGTAAAAATAAAATCCTAAAATAGCTAAAAGAACTGCTATTATGGGAATCGCGTTAGCAGTGAAAAAATACTTAACATCTTCATGTTTTAAAGAAAATTCCCAAGATATAAATACAAATTCTTTTACTGCCACAAGAAAGAATAGTAGCCAAAGTGAAATTATATATAACTGAATTTTTTTCATTCTTATTTGGTATCTGGTCGTAGATTATTTTCTATTGAATGTATTTAAAATACAATATTTGTATTATGATGCTTAAATAGCTCTAAATCTAATTTGACTTTTCTTATGATTAATAATAGCTTTTTCTAAGATATGAAGTTCTTTTGTGAAAAACAAAGGTATTTATTGATTTTGCGTTGATATTTTTTAATTTTCTATTAATCTACTAAAGTATTAGAAAATTTAAAGAATTATTTACGGGAAACCGTATAGTTGTAATGAAGAACTTTGTGTTAATTTTATTTTTTGATACAACTACTTGATAAGGTGTGTTTTCGGTCGTATTGAAATTTAACTCCCAATAAATAAAAATGTTAAACATCAAACTATTCAATATTCCAGGGGTCTAATTAATTGATTAAAATTTACCATGATATAAACATTTTTACCAGAGTTTTCTATTTTCTGTTTTTCTGTTAATAAAATTAATATATTAGTGCGTTTGCAAATATTTACTTTTATTAAACCATATATGAATCCTGAGAATAATATTGTAAAAAATTACTCTGTAAAAGAAACACCTTGGTATTTTGGAGCTTATCTTAATATGGCACGCCATAATGTGTACCTATTGATCAATCATCTTACGGACAAATTTTCATATTTGAAAAATTATAAAAAGCTGTCTTTAGAAAAGCAAACAGGTACGAGTAAATTTGAATTAAGACCACAACCATTTTCGATTCTAACAGATGATGAACAAATCGTTAATGAAAACATATTGACTAAGATTTTTGATACATCATATCCCCAATACGATAATGATCGTTTTCGCATCTATAAATATATGGTACGTAAACATTCCTTGCCGTTTATAAAGAATTTTAGTGAAACTGGAGGTCGAAATCTTGACGATAATCCTATTATAGATTATGACGGATTACATCAATATATTAATGAAGCATTTGCTCTTTTAGTTAGATTAAGAGATTCTTTTTCGCATTATTTAGCGATAGATAAGTTCGGTAATAAAATAGAGGACCGTAACCTTACAGTATCTACTAATATCCATACCCAGGTCATTAATTTATATACCAACTCTCCAAACTATTCCCTTGAGCGATTTTCTGCAACACAGTCCGACTTTGATTATGAACATCTCAGTCTTTATAAGATTTTTGAAGCGGATAACATAACTTTTACAGAGCAAGGATTATATTTCTTTATCAACCTTTTCTTAGAAAGAGGTTACGGTATCAAATTTTTAAAAAAGATCAGAGGCTTTAAGAATGACACCAACCCTGCATTTCGTGCTACGATTAAGACCTTTACTACCTATGCGTTAAAAGTGCCCGATGAAAGATTGGACAATGACGATCCCAGAATGTCCTTATTAATGGATGTTTTAAATGAACTCAAGCGTTGTCCTGCTATTCTATCTAAACATCTATCTGATCAAGATCAAAAGAAATTTAATCCACAGCTGAACGATGATTCAAAAGCTAATGTGTTGCTCAACAGTGTCAATTATGACGACATCGATGATGAACAAATCGATTATTTACTTAACAGCATAACAACATTCAAGCGGCATCAAGATCGATTCCCTTATTTTGCATTACGATGTATCGATGAACTAAATTTATTACCCAATATTAGGTTTCAGGTCGCTCTAGGAAGTATTGAGCGCCGTTCTTATGATAAGGTGGTTGGAGATGTCATTATTGATAGGCGTATCTTAAAGAAATTAAATGCCTTTGGAAAACTATCATATTTTGAAGGAAAAGAAGAACAGGTTTTATTGGAGCTAAATAGGAAAGTTAAAGATCAAGATTTACTATTTGATCAGTTTAATCCACATTATAATATCAACAATAACAAAATTGGTTTTTATACCTTTTCGTCTGGAAAGGAAAAAATCCAATGGCCAACTATAGCAGATTTTCCAAAAGAAGGAAACTTACATCAGAAGAGAGATAACTCCATACCAAAAAGTTTCTTAAGTATTCATGAATTGCCAAAGCTACTTTTATTGGCATTAAAAGATCCTGAATTGGCAGAGAAGACAATCACTGACTTTTTAGATGTAAATAAAAATTTAGTGCTGAATAAAGCTGCACTAGGTCAAATACGTGATAAAATTAAATTATGTCCAAGTATTTTCAACAGAAGGCGAGTTGAAGAGAAGGCACTTAAACAAAAAGGTCGTATTCAATTTTTAAATCATGCACAGATCAAAAATTTAAGACAGCGAAATAAGATTACTGATGAGAGATTAGCTGATCTGAAATTTATGGATTCAATGATTTCAAACACAAAAAATATTAAGATCAAAGAATACCTCAAACAGATCAATTATAATCAGGTATTGGAGACAAGAAAGGATGCATTGCGGCAAGTCCTACCAGCAGGACTTAAAGTCAATCAACTTCCCACTATCGTTATTGATTACCTTCTAGGCATGGTGGGACAAGACCCACACAAAAAAATATTGGCACGTTTTAAAGAAATTAAAACAGACACAAATAAAAGATTAAAGCAACTTGATCGTGACGACGATTCAAGACTAAAAGTAGGAGAGATTGCTACATTTTTAACTAAAGATATCATCAATTTAGTTATTTCAGAAGATTTAAAAAAGAAGATCACATCAGCATATTACGGTAGAATACAGTATCAGTTTGCTAACTTTAGTATTTCCAAAGGAGAATTGACAACTATAATTGAACAATTAGGATTATTTGACAACATTAAAGGTCATCCATTTTTAGCGTCCAGCATGTTGAACAAAGTTAAAGGAATAAGAGAATTCTATGATAATTATTTATCAGCAAAATTGAAGTGGATTAATGGTATTATTGCTAATAAAAATTTAAAAGACCTGCTTAAAAATAACAAAATCAGTCTTCCCTTTAAAATAAAATCAATTATCAGTAAAAGTGAGGCAAAAAACCTAGATAATTGGCTAAAATCAAAAAAAGATATGCCTGTAGATCTTCCTGTTAGCATATTTGATGATCAATTGAATACTTATCTTAAAAAAGAATTGCAACATGTCAATATTGCTTTCCAAGAAACAGACAAATTCTCGGTTTTATTGACCAAATTGTTAAACGGAGATAAGCAACCATTTTATAATCATACCAGGTGGTATCGTTCAGAAGAAGGAGATGTTCCATTCTCACCTGATGGTCATTCATCATTGACAATCAAGAACAACTATAGTTCCTATGCCGAACTTACTGAGAAGAAAATAAGGCATGTACAGACACAAGACCGTGTATTACGATTAGCCTGTCAATCTATCTTAGGTCAATTGAGCGATGTTGATGATACTTTAACATTCTATCTGCAAGATATTTTAGCATTTACAAATACTAATCCGCTTAATCGACCAGCGACATTTAAACACAAATTAAAAGAAATTAGTTCGGAAGGAGTATATGTTGTGGCAGAAGATACACTAAGTCAAAAAGAAGAGGTCGTTAAATACCTTGTGTTAGAGCAGGAAGAGGAGCAAAATTTATATGACGGACAAAAAGGTTTCCAATGGACCATTAAAGATTTTGGTCGTTTCCGTAGGTTTATGCATGATAGACGATTGCCCGCTATATTTAATTATTTGGAAACGAGTATATCTAGTTACGATTTATTGTCATACCAAATATCCGAGTATGATAGATATAGGGAAGCAATTTTTAGAGAAACTTTTGAATTGGAAGCCTATTTAGCCAATACGTATTTTGATGAAGTTGTAGTATTAAAGCTTCAAGATAAAGCGATTTTTCCACAAGTCCAATTCAAAACCTATTTAGAACTTATAAAGCAAAGAAATATGCTTGATAAAGCTGCTTGCGAATTTATCAATAGTATTAGAAATAAATTTTCGCATTCTGAATTTCCAGACTATTACCCTGAGATTTCTAAGATTACAGTTGACGATATAGATGATTTTGAATTAAATAAAAGCAAAAAGGGATTTAAAGAATATGCCGGTTTGTCCATTAGTAAAAAGGTTTTTGATCTATATCAAAGTATAATGGTCAGCTGTAAATAGGATTACTAAAATGCCTGTTCTTTGAAATATCAAGTAGTGATTGAGCTAAATTAATTAGGATTTTTGTCATGTAATTAATTGAATTACATGAGGTTATTTACGGTAGGTTGTAAGTGGTCTAATTGTTGTAGGTGGTCTAGTTTTTAAGGCTATAAACAACTCCCAGTAACCATGTTTTTTACCATTTTTAGTTGTAGGTGGTCTAATTTTGAAGGCCAAACACAACGCAGACAACGAGCTATTCTACTACTGAACTGTTGTAGGTGGTCTAATTTTGAAGGCTAAACACAACCTGACACGAGTGTGTTCTTCATTATGGTAGGTTGTAGATGGTCTAATTTTGAAGGCTAAACACAACCCATTTTTATGAATTTAATAAAATTTCGTAGTTGTAAGTGGTCTAATTTTGAAGGCTAAACACAACAACCCGTAACGCTGCAACTCCTTAACCAACGTTGTAAGTGGTCTAATTTTGAAGGCTAAACACAACGGATTTTCTTCTATTTTTCTATGACATGATGTTGTAAGTGGTCTAATTTAGCAGGCTAGATACACCCGAAACTAGGGTGTTTCTCATTATGGTAGGTTGTAGATGGTTTAATTTTGAAGGCTAAACACAACTAACACTATTCGGTGCAAAGTTGTATCGAAGTTGTAGATGGTCTAATTTTGAAGGCTAAACACAACCCAATATTCACGGTAGAATGAATGTTGTTAGTTGTAGGTTGTCTAATTTTGAAGATTAAATACAATCCGCTAGTCCGTTAATTCTGACATTTGAAAGTTGTAGATGGTCTAATTTTGCAGGCTAAACACAACGTCGTATTCACTACCTCGTAGTGATCTACGGTTGTAGGTGGCCTAATTTTAAAGGCTAAACACAATAAATAATCATCTTGGGTAAACTGGATCTGCGTTGTAAGTGGTCTAATTTTAAAGATTAAACACAACTTAGCATGTGGTCACTGACATTCGCGTGGTGTTGTAGATGGTCTAATTTTGTAGGTTAAACACAACGAGTGCAAATAGGAAGTGCAAGTAGTAACGGTTGTAGATGGTCTGATTTTGCAGGCTAAACACAATATGATGGTATGTTTCAATTAGATTTTGATGCCATTGTAATTATCAAAATATTTAATTTGAAAAGAATTTATTTTGTCATGATTTTTTTTAACAAAATCTCAGATTCATTAAAGGAAGGATGTATTTTGCGGTAATAATTGTGTATTTCCTTGAATTAATTTTACATTTGTGTATGACTGATCTTAGATTTAAATCTCTTTATTTAAAACATGCATCCATTACAGGGTTTAGATCTATTTCCGATATGGAAATAGTATTGGAGAAGGGTCTCAATATACTTATTGGTAAAAATGGCTCTGGTAAGTCAAACTTACTGTTTATCTTAAAGGAGGTATTGAGATATAATGGACTTCCTCAAGATACACATCTAAAAGCGATTTCTTTTATGATGTCTACCTATAATGACGAAGATACATTTGAAGTAAAATACGAGAGAAAGCAGTCTATAGATGATAATTTTGAATCAAATTATGCTCCTAAATTCTATTTTCGAAGATCTTATAGATTTAATGGTAATGATTTGATAATGAATATTCGTAGAGGAATTGGAACTAAAACATATAACGAAGAGGACGGAAGTTTTATCCAACCAAGAAATCTTTCTTATAATTATGCTCTAAGAAAATATAATATTTTATTTCCTAATACCATTTTATTGGGATATCATTTACCACAATCAATTGAATTTATAGAGACGGCTGGGAAGTTTATATTAGATTATGATCTATTTGAATCAAGATTTAATGATAGCCTTACGTTTATAAACAGATTACTATGGAAATTGGAAAACGAATTATTTAATTATTTTAATCAGATTATTGAAGATGAGCTTGAAGCAGAAAAAATTGCTTCAATTGATCCAAACTATATTAGATCATTTTTTGTAATTGATGAAAATTTAATTGAATCACTTAGCAAATACACTCCTATAAAGAATATTCGTTATAATTCAAATATTAATATCTATTATGATGGATTGCAGATTATCATTGAGAATATCAAAATTGATTTTTTTGTCAATGATACTTGGTTACCATGGAGCCATCTTTCTGATGGTACCAAAAGATTATTTTATATTGTGAGCGAAATTCATAACATGGATGAAGGGATAGTATTATTGGAAGAACCAGAGTTAGGCATTCATCCGCATCAGTTTCATTTATTGATGCAATTTATAAAAGAACGGAGTGAAGATAATCAGATTATATTATCTACGCATTCTCCTTTGGCCTTGAATCATCTTGATAGCCATGAACTTTATCGTATTCTTATAGCTTCTTACACAAAAAATACTGGAACACAAATTCGGCAATTATCAATTGAAGAGCAGGCTAAAGCTAATAGTTATGTCGACGAAGTTGGTTATCTAAGTGATTATTGGGTTCACTCAGATCTAGAAGAATGATTAAAATAGCACTTGCAGGAGAGGATCCAAATGATTCCATTGCCATTAAGAATCTGTTGCAACCTGTTTTTGGATCAGTTGCACTTTTTAAGATCATATGTAAGAATTTAAGGGGGGGACAACTTGATTCAGCCAAATATCTCAAACAGATTTCTTCTGATACAAAATGTGGAGATTTTAATATACTTATTTGTATCAGGGATCTTGATGCTTTCAAAACTGAGACCGACAAGTTAAAAAAGCGCCAAGAATGGTTTGAGAATGTGAAAAATTCTGCTTATAGATGTAAAAGCGTATTTTTGTTAAATATTTGGGAGATAGAGGGTTTACTATTTTGTGATCATGATCTTATCAATCGAAAATACGGAACAACAATAAGTTTTACTAAAGACCCAACACTCTTAAAAGATCCCAAAGAATACTTAAAGTCAACAACCAAAAATTCAAAGAGGAAGTATGTTGAATCGGATTGTCAGGATCTGTTTGCAGCACTTAATTATATAAAAGTTAAATCCAGGTCTAGAGTTTTTAAAGATTTTATAGATGAGTTTAAGAGCATGCATAGACTCTTGGAAAAAATAGGTTAAAAGTAGCCAATTAATGTATATTAAGCAGTGTAACAGGGAGTGTAACTCAAACTATGTCATTTGATAATCAACCTACTTATAAAAGCCTCTATTCAGCTTGACGATATCTCAAATTTAATATAAAGTTGAGATATCGTCAAGCCCCAGTTGTGAATCGGCATTGTCCACTTTTTAGAGATGTCTTTATTAGCAAAAATATCAACTTCATAAGAACCTGCTCAGAACTGGATGAAGCTGTCGGTCTGTCCATTATAGTATCTGCAAAAGTTGGTTAATTTTAAAGTTATACCATACCTCAATCCGTAGTTGAGAGATAATAATGTCCAAAAGAGCTAGCCTGATGTCTACATCGATATGAAGACTTAAGCCCGAAGTCATCCAATATCAGTAGCTTTTGGTTTGCAATACCCTTTATTATTTTATGTATTTCGGAGCTATGATGCCAGTGATTTCGGTTACATTTTACCACTTTTAATGGGATAATGTCATTAAATTATGTCTAAATTAATTTTTCCAATATCCTATCAGTACTTCTTCTTAATTTATAATCCCTAAGTATTTCATCAAACCTTATCAAAAGCTGATGCTTATATCTGTGATGTTCCTCATTCTTTAAAGTAAGACTGTCATATCCACCAACGATAAATTTTATAAATGATTCATCAATTCGGTGCGCAACTTTAATGTTATTTATCTGTCGCTTTTCAAAAGCAAGATTAAACAATTCAATTGCTTTTAATGGTGCATGAGCACATTGGCTACCTAAGTAATCAATTAAATAATTTGACATTACAAATAGGGGGGATCGTATGTAGATGAGTAAAAATGAATATATATCTTCGAGTAGTATATTTTCAATATTTAAAAAGTTAAAAGAGAAATCACTCTCTTCGTCAATTTTTGTTTCACTTAAGATATACGATAATAATTCGTCATTCTTCTCCTTAGTATTTGGTAAACTATAATAGTTTTTGAAAATTATCCCAACACTCCGGATAGCAGCGTATTTATTGTCTGTAATCAACCAATATAACAACTCTTTAGCACCTTCAATCCCATGAAGATAAGAACCATATAATAAATTAAAAAGTGAATCAGCATCATGTTTACCAAGCAGGTTAGATTTAATTAACTTTCCATAGGCCTTACCAATAGAATTAAATCCTTTTTTTCTTAGATATTGCAATGACCATAGCGACGAGGCTATTACATATACATCCTCTTCTTTTGATAGGTGTTTTATAAATATTTCATTAGTTCTATCAACGTTTAAATTTGTTAAATATGCCAGTTCATGAAATATTAGTGCTCTGGCATCCGGGGGACCAGATTCTAAAATAGTTTCGATCGTTTCAAAAATTACATTTTCACAATTTTTATCTTTAATACTAATCAGCGCACTTATAGCAGCTCCATAATTCGTATTCATTGCCTTTGTGATTAGACCATGAGAACCCGTCGTTATATCTCGTTCTTTTTGATCCATCCAATCCTTTTTCTCATCAAAATTCACGGAATTAGCAGTCAATAATGCGAGTACATATGGATTTACTGTTGCCCCTCCTATGAGAATTCCAGCGATTCGAATAGGATAATAATTACTTGTATGTTGTTTTCGAGATACAGTTATTTTCAAAAGCTCTATTAGCTCATTGTGTAAATCTTTTCTTTTTTCCGTAAGAGCTTGTAAGGCAGCGAAGATATAGTTTATATCAATATTTTTATCTTTAACCATTTCGGTTAAAATAAACAGTTTTTCGTTAGAAGGATTTTCTTCTACAGCAGATCTAAATCCTGAAGCCAACTCATGCATACTTCCCTTTGAGCTACCAAAACCTTCTTTATAGGTGGAATCATATTTTTTAAAAGCAGCAAACCATTGCTCTTTTGACATATGCTTATAGGCAGTTGGATTAATTGGGCTATGAATCCCAATTATTGCTGTTGGCCGTCTAACTTTCCTTTTATCCTTTCTATCTCCATGTTTTCTTTTTAGCTCTTGAAAAACCATTTTTAATTCAATGTCTGCTTCTACTATATTTTTCGGTAGGTGTTGTATCCAAAAGTATTTTGCTAGTCCCCAATACGAAAGAATCTCGTTCTTAGATTCATCATATTTGCGAAAAGATATTTCTTTCGGTCTCTTGAGCGTTTTAATATAATTTAATATATAATTTTTTTGTTCTATTGAAAAATACTTGAAAGCTGTTGTTATAAGCGTTCTCAATTCATATTCTAAATCTCCATCTTCTTCGACTATTCCTGATTCTGTTAATAAAGTGAAAAGGTCAACAATCTGATTTGGATAGCGCTCTTCACTTCCTTGAAGTGCAAAAAGTATTAATCTTAAAATCGATTCATAAGTTGAATTTTTATATTCATTAAAGAATAAAGTAAAGGCATTAGAATTGGACTCAGCAATTCTTTTTACGCAGATAGCCAGTAGTTGGTAAATATATTTAGAACCCACTAGATTGTCTTCATCTTCGATAAATTCCACATCATTGTAGATCCAATCTTTTACTAATATTAGCTTATAAGGTCTTTCGTTTTGTGCTAGCTCCAGTAAAACACAATTTACTAATATGGGATATAGCTTGTGCGGACATTGTTTAACTAAGGTTTTTAAAACTTCACCTCTTTGATATTCAGAGTTTATGTTGATACTTGTAAAGGTGTTAGGCAGATTGTTCGAAATTTTATCAATTACATAATCTTCATCTTCTGCTACGATATTTTTTAGCACATGGTAATAACCGAAAAAATCATTTTTTTCAAAATCTTCACAGCTTTCAAAAAGTTGGAAACTTATTGGACAACTCCAGTCAGTTACTGAATACAATATATTTTGTAACTCAATCTTGTCAGTTATTGTAGCCAAAACCTCCCAAGCTTCCTTTAAATTATAATTTATTATTTGGTTCTGAATAAAAGATAATGCAAATTTTCGTCTATAATCGGTACTGTTTTCAGTTGTATCCGAAGGGATCCTTTTTATAAGATCTAAAGTACCTATATCACTAGCAACTTTAAACCAAGGTTGTCCTTTAGCAATTTCCAAGAAAAGCAGCTCAAAGTGAATGTTGTCTGTAATAATTGACTTAATCAGTAGGGCTTCTTCGTCGGATGGTTCTTCGAGAGAGACAACGAGAGTAAAAATGACATGTTTTATATGAAAAAGTATATCATCATCAGAGAATATGGATTGCAGATAAAATAAATACTTCGATTCATCATAATCTCGGTAATATGTAAATATCATCTTGACAGCAGATCGAATGTGAATGGACTGTCCAGCTAGCTTTATATACTGGATAATATCTTTTTCATTCTCTACCAATTGTTTAGAAAATATAAAATCGTAAAATGACTGGTGGAAAAATTGTAATTGGTTTCCCTCTTTTTTAATTAATCTTTCACTTTCAAGATAGCTAAGTTCAGAGTGATAGTCTTCATATTTAAAGACAGATAAAGAAATACGTTGTGCAGCAAACATATCGTTTGCAATTAAATACAGTAATTTTTTTACGGTAATTAAATTTTCAAATTTATCTGTTCTGTTGTTTATCTCTATTATTTTTTGACGCCATAGCTCAAGGTAGAGTCCGTGAATTGATATTGATTGAAGGCGATTAGCACCCACTATTGCAATTTGTAAAAAGACATTTAATTGATTCGGGACTCTTAATAGCTCTAAAAGTTTTGGAGATAGAGTCTCAGGGTTTATTTCTGCTTTTTTTAATACTTGTGATACTTCATTTTTATCTAATTGATTTACGTTAAATGTCTTAGAAGACTTATAGAAGCTGAGGGATGGGTCGTAATGTAATTCGTATGGCCTCACAGATAATATGATTTTGACATTATTATCATCAAAAAATGCATCAATAAAACTTCTGAATACATTCAGGAATCTTCTGTCAGATGACATAGACTGCGATAGAGCGTCTATCTGGTCAATCAAAATGACTACTTTTGAGAAGTGCTTTTTCGTCTCCTGTATAAATTCAAGTAGGGGGAGGGGTGTATTTACATTTTTTTGTAAATCATCTAATGATTTTGGATATAGTTTATCCGCCTTTAGGCCGAGTACAGCTATGTTGCTATCAATACATTTGTCGTATAGATCTTTTAGGATAACAGTTTTACCATAGCCAGCAGAACCTACCAACAAACATATGTTTTTATGCTTATCCAATTTGTCATTTTCATTTTTTATCCAACCATAAATCAAGTCAGTCTCTTTACGATTTATGTGTGAATTAGGAATCGAATTGAATTCATTTTTTTCAGTATACAAGCCAACGGAAGAATTACGAAGTGAAGTCAGAATTTCTTCTTTTGTTAAGGTTGGCTTTATTAATTGTTTTAATTCGTCAAGTTTATTGTTATCTACTACTGTTCGCACTTCAAAGAAAAGTGGTATTATGTGAGAGTGGCAAGGAGATGTTAACTCTATGTCAAGATCTGATGGTGTTATGTTTTTTACCTTTATCTTGGATATATTATTTTTAAATGCATCACGATCTAAGGTTAACTTTAGAGACTCTAGGGTTGGCTTCTCTAATGATTTATCAATCCATTTATCTAATTGAGCTTGCTTGAAAATTACAGTATTAAAATCATTGACGAATTCGTTGCAATCGGCTGTTAGACCGTTAGCTGTACATATGTAGTATGTGAATGTAGCATAATCATGCACTAATCTTCCATCCAACATGCTGTACAATATAAATTTGGTTACCTCTTGTCCTAATTCACTTCTGGAGTATGGGTTTTTATATTTTTTACATTGTATAACACCAGTGGCCTTATAGTCTTCATAAATTACACAATCTCTTCCTTGATCTCGTACACCTGTCATTAGGCTGATTTTATTGAAGGGAAGGAATTCTTTTCGGTCTATTTTAATCTTAAATATTGAATACACGAGTTCTTCAAACCGTCTGTCGTCGATTTCATGATATGGAAATTTTTTATTTGCAATTGCAATTGGTCCTTCAAATTCTACAAAAGAGGTTACATCTGGTTCTTCAAACTTTAACATGTACAATGAGGTTAGAGGAAGCCTTTGAGGCTCCGTACGAAGATAGCTAAACGTATTAATGAAACAAATATGAATCAGCTTTAAATATTTGATGTATATTGATTATTTAAAATCATATTTTTCTATTTAGTAATTCTCCATATCGAGCAATTTTTACATAACAAAGAATTAAAAGATTCGCTTTTCGAACAGTGTAATGTGGAGGCTTTAAGAATGCGTGCGCAACATCATTACGGATGTTGTAACCAGCTCTGGTAAAAGTGTATTGCCATAAGTCTAGATCTGACTTTTCGAAAGTATTTTTTAGGCTTTCATCTTGTAAGAGGTCATTGATATCCATTTGTACAGTTTCTTTATTGTACACTTTTGTCGTTACTAGCCCTGCGATCTGACATATATCACGTAGTATACCTTCAAATTTGATTGCTAATTGATCAAATGTCATTTGTTCGATAGGTGAGAGGTAATTGTTCTTATCCTCAGTCGTCGCTTCTAATAAAATTTTAATTGCTGGACGTAGTGAATCTAACCATTTATACTCTATCACTTCGTCACTATAGGATTGGCTGAATGTCTCATTTATCCATGTCGCTGAAAAATATTCCAAGCCCTCATTAACTAGATTTCTTTTTTCTTCTTTCATTTGTTTCTGTAGTTCTTCAAATAACATTACTAGAGTAATCTCTAGACCCATTTTATACTGACTAAATTTCTCATTTCTTTTTTTTTCAAATTCAGATAAGACTTTGATATTCATATTCATGTCATACTGAGAGGTATTGAAAAGTAATGATAAGCTATTTTGGTTCTCTATGTCATTTAGTTTTGGAAGGAGTCTTTTATCAAAAGCAAGAGGGATAAATACACTTGTTTTGTTGTTTAAATAAGTTGAAGAAATATCTCGATACGCTTCTTGAAGCGTTGTAATACTTTTTTGACTCAATTCATGCGAAATGACATTAAACTTCATGTCAGGTTTGTTCATTTCAAACTCTTTAATATATTTATTAGATAGTTCAGTTTCTCCAGCTAGTTTATAGTAATGGCTTGCTTCAAACAAACAATCTGAAAGTATAAATCTGGCTTCGTCTCTATCTTTTTCACGTTCTGCAGTCTCGAGATGTATTTCAGCTAAATAAACATATATAGGTTTTAGGTTGACACCTTCTTTTTTTGCTAATGTCAAACATAGTTTTAAAAATTCCTCATCATGGCTGTATGAGCGATTTTTGAACCAATTATCTAGGGCATTAATTGTACACCCTAACAAATCATTTCTTTTGAATAGTGGGCATTTCAAAATGATGTCCAAAAGTCTAAGGTAATAGAATAAATGATGTTTTTCTCTATGATAAAAATCGAATACTTCCGATTTAATACTTTCGATTTTATATTTGATTGGTTCTGCAAGTTTCAAATAGGCATACACTATATCAGTGAAGTCATAAATAGTTTTCTTTTCATCTATTAGCTGTTGGTAGTAATCTAAGGCTATTTTTTTATAGAGACCAATTGCCTTTATGGCGTAAATTCTATTTTTTGTAACATCAAATAGAATATGAGCGTATCTGGCTCCTAATATGTCACTAGACTCTTTATCAAGCCTATCTTTGATATATTGTATTTCCTCATCAGTAAAAGATTTTATGTCTGAAACTTTGACCTCTGAAAACTCCATAATTGGATGAAGCTTTCCTTCCTGCAAGAAAAAGCCTTGGCATTTTAGCTCAATGTTTAAAAATAATTTTTCAGAGTCTTTGCAATGAGATATCTGTTTTTCGATTGAGAAATAACCAAAACCATCGTCACTTAGATTAGCATATAAGATATCTAGATAATTCATTTATTAGGGTGTTGAATATTCTGTGTGATTAGCAAAGCCTGGCTTGGTATTAACATAATTACCAATCTACTGTTAATCTTCGAAAGTATTCGAAAATTTTAAGAAATATTTGCGGGAAACCTTATCTCAGTTATATAAAGCTCAGATATTCAATTAAAATCAATTAAGCTAAAATTTGTAGCAAAATTAAACTAATATATTTAGTTTTATTGTTTATCTTTGGATATTGAATAAGGATGGACACGATATAAGATAACCGGTTGCTCAACATTCTTGCGTGTTCATCCTGTTCAATATTGAATTAAAGTAGGGTAGAAGAGTCTGGTAGTTCGCTTAATAGTAAAGTGACTTATGATCGAAATTTGAGCCTGTTGGAAAAAGTTGGAAATAATAAATACTAATTGCGATGAATGTACCATTGACAACAGAGATCTTGATGGACTTAAAGCATAAGGGATACAATATCCTTAAGTCTGACAATAGTGTGGATGATGTTATACAGCATTTTGTCCCGACAAAAGTAAATGACCTATGGGCGTTTATGAGTGAATTTAAGAAAGAGTCTGCAACCGTAGTGATCGAGCAGATCCTGGATGTGCCAGAGGAAGTGTTAGAAGGAAAATTCTTAAGGGTTTTCTGATTGATCTATTAATTTTTAAAAACTATACAGATGAATTTAAAGCAAATACACCAAGAATATATACTGAATCATCCTACAGCTGTGAGAACAGGTAAAAGCAGATCACAGCTAACTTTTAGACAGATTGCAGGAATCCGCGAGTCTGCCTTTAGTATCTCTCAGTTATTTACTATAGCTGATGGGGAAGAGATTATTAGAGCAGGTTTTGCTCGTTTTCCAGATGTCATAGCAGGGGAGTTGGAACTACTCAACAAAAGAATGGTTGATTAATGAGTAATTGCACATTAATTTGTCCGTTTGTTTTTCTTACTTTTTATTTTGGTGTATAATTTATTAAAGTCTTCTGTTTTAATTGTTCTTTCGTCAAGTTTCATTTTGGACCCTTTATCAGTTATAATGGTAATCCGTCTAAATATTAGATACTTTTTGTCATTTGAAAAAAGTCTAACTATATTAAATGGATTATTAAAGTGGCTGGTGTCAATTACTTTTTTGTCATAACGAACCATACTCTCCAAGTTAATAGTGAGTTGAAACAGTCCTGAAAAATTTGTCTTTAATAGTTTATTTTCTTTAAGCTCAAATGTCTCAATTTTCCAAAGCCCGAAAAGTATCGTAAATGTACCGAAGCTTAGCCATATTACTGAAAAGGGTGTAAGTTTAAAACTTAAATTTATAAACAGCGGAAGGATAAAAAATAAACCATAAGAGATAATGATTATGGGGATAGTTTTGTCGGTTCGTGTCTTCATTTTTTTACTATTACATTCGGCTCTGGGATATATGTCACTAGAAGAATTTGAAAGAAAATTAGTGAAAACGAAAGATTCCAGATTAACTGAATATTCACTTTTTTGTATCAATTCCAAAAGTTAATAATGATTATCCTAAGAATATTTTTCTAATTTCTTCTTTATTGCTAAAAATGTAATATACTTTCTTTTCCTAACTTGGGATAAAAATACCGATGATCTATGAATTTTAACACATTTTTTTATATATCCCATGTAAGAAGATTTTTTTTGTACAACCTGATCTTTATTCGATTTCAACTTTATTTTTTGTCGTTTATAAATACCTGTTGCATTATCAAGTTTTAAAATATATTTAAAATCTGGGTCGCTATCTAAACTTTCATTTCTTTCTTTGTCAATCTTTAAAGGTTTGTTAATAGCTTTTTTTATTTGATTATAAAAAACTGCTTTAGGAAAAGTTGGATCAGATATATAAGCCTTAGTGGCTCTTTTAGCCCTACGATCAACAATTTTTATTAATCTTCTATAATACTTAGAGAGATTACTAGATTTAATTAATGTTTGATAACCTGAAAACTCAAATCCTAAGTAGATAAGATTGCTAGGCTTTAATTCTTCAAAAGCACTATTTAATAAAAAACCTTCCAACCGTTTTTCATTATTTTTATTATAAATCACATCTCTAAATAAGTATCGATCAGTTTTTTGTTCACTAATCTTTAGTTTTACATCACTTATAAGATTCATTATATAGCTTTCAATAGCTTTTGCAATCTCTAAAGGGCAAATTAGTACAATGTCGTCAGAATACCTTCTGTAAAATGCTTGATTTGTATCAACAAATTTTTCAATAATTTCTTTATCAAAATTTAGCATGTATATATTTGCTAATGTTGCACTTATAGGAAGACCTTGTGGAATGCCAACTCGTGGTATTTTACTTTTATAAAAAGGATCATATACTCTTAATTCTTTAGATTTAATGGCAGATCTGAATTCTTTATAATTAGAAAAAATGGCCTTAAAACCTTGTTGTTTTCTTATATTATTTAGACGTTCTTCATTAAATCTTCGTTCCGAATTATTTCCTATTTTTTTTAGTTCATTATAATTAACGTATTTAAACTCTGTACAGGCTTTGAAGATTTTAAAATGATGCTTAGTAAATTCTTCTTCTGAAACTAGTTTCGTCCAGGTTTGTTTTAAAATTTCATGATCAATTGTTGGGAAAAAATTAGTTATATCAAAAGCTAAAGCAACAACATCATTATTTTTCATACTCTGGCGTTTAATCTCATCGAAAACCTCTTTTGCGAAGTGTATAGAACTTTTTCCTTGCACAATTTCAGAATTTTTGTTCGGAATAAGTATTTTACGATATGCTATGATGCTTTGGTTTAGGTTTTCATTTTTGGACAATTCTATATTATACAAGTCATTAATTAATGAAGAGTAATAGCCATAAATTAAGGAATCAAAGTGGCTTGAATAATATAGATGTCTATCTTTTCTAGTACCTTTAACCTGTTGTTCTTCTATATTAAAGTGCTTATGTGCTCTGTATAATTTAGTTGCCCCATTTTTATTTATAGTAAGTTTACTTGTAATTACCTCATGTTTACTAGGGTCAACTTCTTTATATTTTCGTTCTTTTAGTACTCTATGAATCAATGGGAAAAAGTTGTAATTTTTCACAAAATTAGTATCTTCAATTTTATCTTTAATCTTAGTCCAGTTTCCTGTAGAAACATTTGGTGTAATATGGAGATATCCCTTCGATTTAATCCAATTTGGCTTTGTCATAATTATAAATAAGGAAGAATGGCAAACAGTAAAACTGTTACAGTAAATGGTATTAACGTAGTCATAAACAAATTAATTTTAGATTGAAACCCAATTCTGAGTCACTGCAGACTGTCCGTAAATTGATAACGATATTAACAATTGAGTACATTATAGAACAAATTCTTTCGAACATGACTAACATATATCCGATAATTGTCTTTATCTTCGTATACATTGTTCTACTCTTCGCGAAGAGGAAACAATGTAAATGTTTAGCCAAGTTATTTCTAACAAGTAATCTATAAAGATTGATAATCTAATCAGACGACTACACCTGCACATTCTTCCTTAATTCAAATATAAGTATATTTCGCATATGTTAACAATAAAAATTGGAGATTTAGTAATTTTGAAATCGCACCCATACTCTACTGGTATTACATCTTTAAAAATCAGTGCTAATACACTATTGGTTCCACCAATTATGGTCGTTGACCAACTTGTTTACACTTCAGTGCAAAAAGATATTCCAGAGAAAGTAAGAGGAAGATATTATAATTCTATGAGGAATAAGTTTGAAGAGTATTGGTTTCCCATCGAGATGCTATTACCAATAATTGATCCAGAAATATCACATGATGTTTCTTATGAACTTTATGGGAAATACACGATTAAAACGTGCCAGTTGGAGTTAACAAAATTGAAAGCAAATTTTCAAGAAGAAAATGGTGTAAAAAAGACTTCCTCTGCTTCAATTCTTAATCATTTACCCCCAATTTTAATATTAGTGGGACATTCCAATATTGTGATAAAAGGGAATTTAAAAATTAAAGATTTTGATAATGAAGGCTGGCGCATGAAATGGTTTAATCCTGATTCTGGTAAATTTCATGAAGAAATTCTTCCAAGCTCAATATTGATGAAGCTTGACGAAAGCCCTGACTTATCCTTAATCGATAGCTATATTAAAAGTTCCTCACTTTTTAAATATTCATTAGAATCTAAAATTGTTTTTGGTAAGGTTAATTTTCAATATTCATATTTTAAGATTATCGACATGAGATATAATCACTATTTAACAATTGTGAAGTGTTTTGATATCATTTTAAATGAAACTTTCGAACTTCCAATAGATAAGCTATTACAAATTGCAGTTCAAGATAATGAATATGATTTTGAGCAAATTTTTGTTGAAAATTATCCTAAATTATGTGATGAAAAATTCATATATCCATATGATATTAAATTTGAATTAGGTTTACTTTACAGAATTAAGTACATTAATAATTTTGGAGAGAAGAGTATTAGAGCAATTATTCCATTGAGAATGATTGATTCCCATAATTTATCAGAATATGATTTAAAGGATAAAGAAAACGGTATCCTGATAGAGGCATACTGTCTTCTACGAAGAGAAATTCGATATTTCTGGACAAAAAGAATTAAGCATATATCTATATCGAGGTATAAGGTATTTTAATTATTTATTCTGATTTGTCATAGTACAGTTTTATCATTTACTAGTAATCCAAAATAGGGAAGGTTACCACGTTACTAGATATAATCTTCATTTGCTTCTTTAAATTCTAATGAATCAAAGATTTCATTGTATGGATCAGCTTGTAAGAAAAAATTCATTACTTTAATTTTATAAGTGTCATTATCCATCTTTTCTAAAAATTTTAATCTACCCTCTGTTACTTCTTTATCCAATGCAAGAGTAAATGTTTTTAACAATTCCGGTTTACATAATTTGCTTATTTTGGGAATAATTTCTTTTATTTTTAGAACTTGACCAATCATATCAACTTTGATATGCTTTGCTAGCAGTAAAATAAAATCTTTATAAGTATTTATTTGAATATCTAAGTTTTTAAATACTTCATCATCTGGATAGTATATTGATTTGAGATAATGATTAACTATGTCTAGCGCGATCTTAATCTGTGCCTCCGTTGGCCTTTCAAGTACATGAATTGCATTGTTACCTAGGAATCTTATACTATGTAGTCGCTGAGCATCTTTTTTTGTTAATAAGCCCTCTTTTGAGAGATTATCTATTTTTTTTTCAAGATCGCCTTGATAAGATAAATTCTTATCAATATATGTTCCTTCAATAATTGCTCTAAGTCCTGCTGATGCTAGTATATAAGCTTTATTCTCAATACTTATTCTGACTTCTTTGTATAAGTTTGATATTTTTTTTGGTAATTTATTTATTAAAATATGACTTGCAAATTCCACTCGCGAAAAAGCTGGAAAATACTTGTTTGTACTATATGGTATTATTTTATGATTTATTTCATTCACCATGCTAGGTTCGTGAAAACTTTGACAATAAGTAATATTGTCACAACCTAGACACTGATATAAAATATGAGTCATTGTTCCCCAGTAATGATATCCTATAGGAAAATCTTCATCTGGGATTTCCTCATCATCAATTGCTTTAGAATATATGTTGGCATGATAAGTTTCTCTACTACATCCGCTACAGTAAATTTTTTTTCGTATCATTTGTAAGTCTATAAGATCTTAGTTTATATCGATATTTGTTTAAATATATAAAAATTAATAATAGTTTATTAAAATGTTATATTTATCGGATAAACGCTAATAGTTATGATAATCTTTTTAAAATTTTTATAAGATATTATATATTATTGTTGTTCTGCCTTGTGAGATAGTAATTTAATTACATTTTTTACATTGAATTAGTTCTTTTTTCAATTTAATAAATTCCAATGCAAAATTTTCTGCTGACTCTCTATTTTCTACTACAGAGATAGTTTCATTATTGTAGTTAGCTTTGTAAGTCCAATTGTAGGAACCATGAATAACTTTTTTAAAATCTATCATACAAAATTTATGATGCATCAGTTTACTAAATTTATCAGTTGCAGGAACCTTGTATACTTCAAATATTTCTGATAGTTTTTGACTCATATTAAAATTGATTTGGTCGTCGTTAAGAATAATCTGAACATTAACTCCAGATTTGGATTTTAAATATAAAGCATTAGCTAAATCTCTATCTGTAAACCACGCAACCGCTATCCAAATAACAAATTTTGCAGCGTCTATTTCATTTTTGATATTTTCCTTAATTTTTTCAAATTTGGAAATGATATTTAAATCGTCGTAATCTTCGATATGCTGGAGAACGGAATCTAAATCGCTTTTTGGATATTTTCCTTTAAGCTTTTTCGCTAATTCAAATATGGCCTCGTCAGAATACTTAATTATTCTAGACTTTATATAATTAGCCTTACTTAAGAAAGCTTCTTCTTTTGTCCCTTCAGAAAGTCCATAACTTCTGCATATTGTAGGAAGGAATGTCGCAGATTCAGTTCTAAGAGATTGAATTATCAATTCTGAAAGGGAGTGTGCTGATTGTGGGGAAATTTTATTCTTTTCTTTTAAAATGGAATTAGCTTCATAATCCTCTAAAAAATCCAAAATGCCTTGTACCTCTGCTCTTAAATTGTAAGTATCGTAAAGTGTTTCTACATCTGGGTCTATGGAGGCTATCATGTTTTGCAATTGAGAATTTTCTATTCTCTTAGCACTAGCAAAAAATCTTTTTATTAGATCTTTGTATCCAAAAATATAGGCAGTTTGCATATCTGGATCATCACTGGGACCACAATTTCCTAAATTAAAATTATTAATTTCCGATATGAGCTTTTCAATCCTAATTAGAAGAGTAGACATTTTTTTAATTATATAAATTATGTTAGTTATATATTCGCGGTGTAAAATAAATCTATGATATTATGATCTCTGATATATTATTTTACATCTAAAACTGTAATTATTGAATCGATCTTATCGTTAAATATAAATTTTTTCTTTTCTATAATTTTAGCTCCGAATTGATTTTTTGCACGATAAAAGTGAGATAATGAAAATCCTTTTGGTTGATTTTTGGATTTTAATAGTTCTATTAACCTGTTGGATGCGGATATTCTCATTTGTATATTTTTACTTTCATCTTTTGAGTATTTATCAAAATGTTGAAATACATCAGTATAATAAATTACTGATTTTAAACTATCTATAGTTCCATATTCAATTGATTGATAACTCTCAGGATCATTTAAATTTCTTTTGAGAAAATCTGAAATTAATTCTTTTGCTTTTTCTTCGTTGGTCTTGATTGAAGAATTACAGGCAATTATAAAAATTGAGGCAATTATTATGATAAATACTTGTTTCATATTTGGTCAAGTGTTAATTAATTGAATATAGCAAAATAATTAATAATTTTAATGTAAATTAGTCACATAGCTTTATTATATTTTTGTCAGAAATGATTTTACTAATTCGTAACTTACTACTAAATATGACTGGAAACAATGAGAAACGTAAATAAAATTACTTCTAAAGATTTATTATATACTAGCATTAAAGCGACAATTGGTTCTGTTCCTGTAATAGGGAGTGCCGCATCAGAATTTTTCGGATTATTACTAACATCACCACTTGAAAAGAGACGTCAAACGTGGATGGAAGAAGTTGCTAATGAACTTATAGAACTGCAAGATAAAGGTCAATTTAATATTAATGAATTAACCAAGAATGATCAATTTATCGATGTAATACTACAGGCAACTAATCTTGCAATAAAAAATAGTGAGGATGAAAAACTTGACGCTCTTAAAAATGCCGTAATTAATACTGCTTCCATTGAATGTCCTGATAAAATCAAAACACATATATTCTTAAATATGATTGATCAATTTACAGTATGGCATATTAAGATACTCAAACTTTATGATGATCCTAAGAATTGGTTTGATAGTAATGAACAAACGTTACCTAACCTAATGATGGGTTCTTTATTCTCGGTGCTAAAATCTGCATATCCTGAGATGGCTCAAGAAGGCGAACTTATTAAATTGATATGGCAGGATTTACATGATGCAGGTATGCATAATTCGACCGAAATGAATACAATGATGTCGGGAGACAGTATATTTTCATCAAGAACAACTAAACTGGGGAAAGAATTTCTAAAGTATATTAGTGAATAACCTTACGGATCTTTTTTTAAAAAAAATATTAACTCTTTACGAGTTCACAATAATATTAGTTTAGTAGCTAAAGCCACTGTTGAATGATATTAATAGTTTTTAAACATATCCTTTGTAAAATGAACCTCTAACTATATCATCATTTATAATATTATTCTCTGATAAGAATCACTAATATTAATCAACCCAGTAGACATCAACAAGTCTTTTTCCAAGATCTCCATTTTTCAATTTGATTGGCTTCTTTTCGCTTTGTAACGTTTTCTTGGTAACTGCGTATCTTAGTGCCTTAGAAAGCTGATCATTAATGTATGATTTTTGAAACTCTGTTTCAATATATGACTCTATTTCGTTTAAATATCTAGGTTTTTTAAGGAAGTCTGATTTAACAAGAACTTCCGAAACAAAAGCATCTACACTTCTGTCAGTTTTGGAATATAAAAAGTATTCTGGATTATCTTTATTATCACGTTTAAAGGAAACAACTGCATCTGCTTTGGAAATGCTTGTTGGAATACTAACATTTAAATTGAGAATTTTAGCCCCTTTTATTTCTAATTTATTGCCAATATGTTCCGCGAAGGTATCATTGAATGGTCTAGATTGGTTTATAATTCCATAAATATGAGATACATCTCTACCTGTAAATTCAGCGAAACCAATATACGTCATATCAAGAATATTCATAATCTGATATAATCTTTCAGCTAATTTTTTATTATAAGTTTTATCTTGGTCGGACATTAAGCAAAGTCCGATAAAAAGTTACGCTAAAAATTATCATGAAATTACTTTTATTGTCAAATTGTTTTTATATATTTGTTTTAATAATAATTTGATTTATACCTTTTTAGGTATAGTAGTGTAATTAACGAGTCTCGTTTCCCATGTCTCACAAATAAATAACGAACACGAGAGCGGTAGATTACACCCAATAGCCTTTATTTTGCTATATTAGCAACATATAAAGGCGTGGGTGCTATCGTTTGAAGCGGAGTTCGAAGGCGTGAGACCCAGGGAATAATGCTAGATAGTATCCCACGTTTTTATTTCGAGGGATGGGACTCATCATTTATAATTTTAAAAAGATGAGTATGTCAAAATTAGAACAACTCCACAAAAACATCATCAAGCCGGCAGATTAGATCTGTTGCGCAAAGTCACTATGCTGACTATCCATTCAAATGCAATCACGAAGCCAATTTTTAACCTTGTTGTAGACCAATAATTGCATTTTTTTCAATTTATTTTTTAACTATTGAAAGTTGAACAGGGGGGCTTATTGCCAAATTTTTAGCTCTTAATTCACTTTCAGTATAAACCTTTAAAAAATGCAAAAAACTTGCAGCAGGGAGGGCTATGCGCTATCCCCAGGGAAAGAACTGTCTTCGTTTTTTAACGAAAAACGTATCTCCTTTATTAAAAAACCAGTTATGATTACAGATTTACCTGAATGTTTATTTAAAAAGTTCGATCCAGAATTTAGACATATAAGAACGCTGTCTGCATTGAGATATGTGAAAGGTGAACGGCCATCACAGCGTTATTATTCGCTGTTGATACGCCTTTCAGAACCTTCGGATTCCTTTAGTCTGGTTGTGCGCAACGAAGCTATCGATGTACTGCGGATCTCGCTGATCAATATGAAGATCTATGAGATTTACCTTTTTGCCTTAGCGTTGCCAGCCGACTTTCCGATCAGCCAGATACTGGTGCTAGGAAAGGACCGTGAACGGTTTATTCCCAATGATGAAAAGGAAAATACTCCCGGATATTGCTACGAACTGACGGTGCCTGCGAAGACAGAACGGGAAGAATACCAACAACGAATACTGAACGATCTGAATAGACACTTTAAGCTTGATGTAAGAGTCGAGAAGCTAGCTGTCGTAAAAGATAGCCGAAAGGTCGTGAAGATGAATTGCGAGTCTGTTGAACTGATCTGGGAAGAACAGATCACAATGATCATGAAAACTAAACACAGACCAGTAGTCGTACGAACCATGAATTAATTTTCCTTAAAGGACTTAACGAATATAGTTTCATTGTTTAGATGCCCGGATGCTGCCGAGGGAAGAGAAAATGACTTTAGGAACAAGTCACCCTCGGTAGTTGAAGGGGACAGCAGGAGCTATATGCATTAGAAATTATAACAATGAAAATAGATAATAGATATAAAACCAAGCACTGGAGCGATCTCCAAAAGCTCGGTAAATATAAGGGAGAGCTATTGCTACTCAGTAAGCTATTACTGCTCTCCTTATTGATGATCTTTCATATGGTTAGTTTATATGCTCAGACACCCCGCAAGGACAGCGGGGTGAACGGGCGGGCAAAATATGAACTTGCAGGTAGAGTGATATCATCCATTGACGGTACGCCGATGCAGGGGGTATCTATTCGTGTCGATGATGAAAATCTGCAGATCCGAACATCCAGAAATGGAACTTTTGAACTGCTGGTCACAAACCGAAAAGGGAAGGTGAAGTTCTCCTACGTCGGTTTCGAAACTCAGGAAATCAATTATACCATAGGGGTATCGTTATTGGTTAGAATGATACCTGGAGAGAATAAAATCGACGAAGTGGAGGTTGTCTCTACCGGTTATCAGAAGATCCCAAAAGAGCGAGCAACCGGTTCATTTGAATTTGTCGATAATAAACTTTTCAACAGAAAGGTATCGACCAACTTTGTGAGTAGACTGGAAGATATTGTTCCTGGTCTGTCATCGATTAAGGTCGGCTATAACAATACGGGTAAAAATGATCTGATGAATATCAATATCCGAGGTGTAAGCTCTTTAAGCGGTCATAATTCGCCACTTATAATAGTGGACGGTGTTCCTTATGAAAGTAAATTGAGTGATTATGGCATAGGCAATTTTAATAATATCAATCCCAATGATATTGAAAATGTAACAGTACTTAAAGATGCTGCTGCAGCTTCCATATGGGGATCCCAGTCCGGTAACGGGGTTATCGTGATCACGACAAAAAGAGGTAGGTTTAATGAACGGTCGCAGGTAAGTTTTAACAGTAATCTTAGCATCAAAGCTAAGCCAGATCTGTACTATTTTCCGCAGATGAACTCTGGAGATTTTATTGATCTACAACATGAGTTATTTGATAAAGGAAGGTACAATTCCAATTTAAACCGCTGGAATTCGAACTTGACGCCTGCTATTCTGTTGATGAAGAATAAAAAGGAGGGTAAAATAACGGAAGCGGAGTTGAACGCCGCCTTGAATGAGCTGAAAAAAGTTGATATGCGTGATGACTTTCTTAAACATGTCTATAGAAATGCGATCAATCAACAATATAACCTACAGTTGCAAACTGGGGCAAAGAATATCAATAATTTGATTTCAGTAGGGTATGATAAGAACCTGAATGAACTGGTCACTTCCTCTTTTAACAGGATGTCTATTAAGACCGCTACTCAGGTCAGACCGGTTAAGAACCTGATGCTGGATATCGGTATTACGTATACGGAATCAAAAGCTGTAGAAAGTTATGAACAGATGGGATATAACCGTATGGCTGCCGCCGATGGGAATTATCCGTACATGGATCTGGCAGATGATCAGGGCAACCCTTTACCAATATCGCTTTTGCGGAAGAATCCGGGTTATCTGGATACTGTGGCGAACGGACGTTTGTTGGACTGGTCATTCAATCCCTTAAAAGAGATGTATGAATCGAAAGAAACGCAGAAAATTAAAGAAACCTTTTTAAATTTTTCGGGTACGTACGATTTCAAATTTGGACTTAAAATAAATGGGCAGTATGCCTATCAGCGTACTATTAATCCTTCAACGATATGGAGAGGACTAGGATCATTCTACCAGCGGGATATCATTAATTATTATGCGAACTGGAATGATGAAAAAGTGAACTGGAACCTCCCTGTAGGCGATTTTTTATATGTAAGCCATTGGGATAGCTATGCCCATCAGGGGCGGTTAAATGGTGAATATAACCTGAAATGGAAGAAAAGTCAATTGAATTTATTAGCCGGTTTTGACATCCGTGAGCTAGGTAAAGATTTAACCTCATCGCAGTATTATGGTTATGATCCGGAGACTGGTGCATTCCAGACCGTCCCGTACGGTGTTGAAGTCCCCGTCCTGAACGGGAAGGGCGGTGTAAATACGATCATGGACCGTAATCGGATTGAGTCTTATCGAAATCGGTTTGTTTCTTATTATGCCAACGGGTCTTACACCTATGCAGACCGGTATATCCTGAGCGGAAGCTTTCGGAAAGATGCTTCCAATCTATATGGTGTAAAAACCAACGACAGAGGACAGCCTTTCTGGTCAATAGGTGGAGCATGGGTTGCATCTAGAGAAGCATTTATTAAAGACGGAGTATTCGATCTCTTGAAACTACGTGCTACTTACGGCTACAACGGTAATACCAATAATACGGTTGCCGCATATCCGATTATGAATGTGCAGAGTGAAGCACACTATATTACAGGACAGAATTATGCGATGATGTTTTCTCCGCCTAATCCTGCATTGCGCTGGGAGAAAGTGGAAAACCTGAATCTTGGTTTAGATTTTAGCCTACTCGTCAATCGCATTTCTGGTTCTGTCGAATATTACCGTAAAAAACCGCAGGATCTCATTGCGCAGGCTCCTATAGATCCGACAACCGGCTTCAGGGCACTGACCATCAACAGTGCCAATCTGGATACAAAGGGATGGGATATTTCACTGAATATGGTACCCTTACAGTTGAAGAACTGGGGATGGACGAGTAGTCTTATTTTTTCCTACTCCCGTACCAAGGTCAAAAAATCGTATGTGGATGAGGATGTGCCAACTGATTTTATAAGCGCGCCTTTCAACATGTTGATGACGCCTCTAGAGGGAATGGACCTGTATACACAACTATCCTATAAATGGGCGGGACTGGATCCGGAGACAGGAGAGCCTCGCGCTTATCTTAACGGGGAGATTTCCAAAGATTATGTTGCTCTCGTCAGTACTGATCTGAATAATCTCGAAAATAGCGGCGTATTACGCCCACTTTATTTTGGTGGATTCCGCAATACTTTCCGGTTCAAATCTCTGGAGCTTTCGGGTAATATTTCCTATCAGCTGGGACATGTTTTCCGCCGTACGTCTTTTAATAATAATGGATTTATCAATAGTGGAAGCGGACATGCAGATTATAGGTTGAGATGGCAAAAACCGGGTGATGAGGTGACTACCGATGTTCCTGCTTTCACCTATCCGAATAATGCATTGGCGAGCAAAGTCTATCAGATGTCATCTGCACTGGTTGAAAATGCGGGACAGATCAAGTTAAGGGATATTCAGCTCAGTTACACATTTCCTAATTCGGAAAAAATGAAGCTGAAAAACTTAAGACTTTACGCCTATATCCAAAATGTCGGTACCATCTGGCGTGCCAATAAATGGGGAATTGATCCCGAATACGGAGAGGCTATTCCAGAACCATTGATGACATCTCTTGGTATCAATTTTAACTTATAACACGAAGCCATGAAAAAGAACATATTGATAATTTTACTTTTTATGATGCTGGTTTCATGCTCCAAATTTCTGGAAGAAAAACCCGATCAAAAGATGGTCATCCCTAAAAACTTAAAAGATGCCGAATTGCTTTTAAATGATTATAGCAACTTCAATACGGGCTATCCGGTAAGTGGCGAATGGGGCACAGATGATTATTTTATAGCCGATTCCTATTGGGACGAATTATCCAATCCGGAACAAAAAAGCGCTTATGTATGGGCCGATAAACAGTACGATGATGTTACGCAGTGGCAAAGTCCCTATCGTGTGGTTTATCTTGCTAATCAGGTATTGGCTATGCTTTCGGATCTGCAGGCACTGCAGCAGGAAGGTCAGTATAAGAAAGTCCTCGGAACAGCTTATTTTTTCAGAGCATTTGCTTTTCATCAGGTAACTGAAGTGTTCGCGCCTGCTTATTCGGTTTCAACAGCAGGTACGGCATTAGGTATTCCTTTAAGGCTTTCGGCAGATATGGACATCCCTTCGGTTCGAACTTCACTGAAAGAGACCTATAGCCAAATTATAGCAGATTACAAGATGGCGATTTCCAATTTACCGGTAGTACAATCCGTAAAAGGACATCCGAATAGAGCAGCAGCATACGGCGCTTTAGCACGTGTTTATCTCGGAATGGCAAACTATGAAGAAGCATTTAAGATGGCCAATTCGGCCCTGCTTTTGAATGCCCAATTGTTAAACTTCAATTCATTGAATCAATATGATGAATTGCCCATTCCGCAGTTTAACAAAGAAGTACTGTTTCCTGCTGTAACAAGTAATGCAGGATTAATGAACTATTATAATGCATTGGTTGAACCGGTATTATATCAATCATATCAAGAAAAAGATCTACGGAAAAAGATATTTTTCCAGTTGAGTGATAACGTAGAAGGTGCTTATAATTTCAAAGGAAATTATGCTAATTCAATGGCACAACTTTTTGTCGGAATCACGACCAGTGAAGTTTATCTCATTAAAGCTGAAGCGGCAGCAAGGTTAAGCAAAGTTGCAGAAGCTCAGGAAACACTGAATACGTTACTAAGATCCCGATGGCAAACAGGAGAGTATGTTGATATCACCATATCCGATACAGAGGCATTATTGGAAATAATATTACAGGAGAGAAGAAAGGAGTTACTGTTTAGGGGAAGGCGCTGGGCTGATCTTAAAAGACTGAATCTGGAAGCTAAGTTTAAAAAAGATCTGATCCGTACGATAAACGGGCAGGAATACCGCCTACCTTTCAATAGTCTGAAATATGCTTTTAGATTACCTGATCCAGTAGTGAAATTGGGAAATATCCCTCAAAATAAACGTTAATAGGAATTAAAAATTATAAAACCATCATGATTTTTCAAATCACACAGTGGAATGAATAAATCTGATGGCTTAATCACCATTAAAAAACACCTTATATAATGAAAACAAAAATAATCGCAACTATATTTTTCGTTTTAGCTCTTTTGCAAATGAGCTATTCACAGAACTCATTGGACATAGACCGCAGTAAAGTCCTTTCAGTAGGTTCAGATTTTACACCACCTGCGTCAGTAGCATTGATGCGTGGAGATTTTAAACAGATCGACTGGAAAGGATTGGAAAATAAAGTGATCATATTGGATTTCTTTGATACCTTCTGTGGTACCTGCATCAGCTCCATGCCCAAACTGCAGGAACTGCAAAATAAACTTGCCGATAAAATACAGATTTTCAATATCACTTGGCAGGATAGACCTACCATGGATAAGTTCTTTAATGAAAATGAATATCTAAAAGAGCATAAGGTCAACCTACCGGTCATCTATGATGATAAGGAACTGTTTTCTTTATTTCCGCATATAGGAAAACCACATGTGGCAATCGTATACAAAGGAAAAGTGAAAGCGATTACATTTCACCGGTCTATAAATGAAGAAAATTTACTGGCCTTAATACAAAAGGGCAGTATCGACCTACCCTTAAAGGATGATTTTGGTAAAGGTGATCTGCAGTCATCATCAGATAGTAAAGTGATTGCCGGTACCTGGATCTCCCGTTATCAAGATGGGGTGCCTATACAGGGACTGCAAATTAAGCGAGATAGTATTTCGGGACAAAATGTAAGCTCAGTATACAATAGGTCTATCTTTATATCGATAATAAATGCGTGGTCTATCATTAAGCCACCAACTTATATTAGATTGCCACAAAGAGTCGTTTGGAAAGTTAGGGATTCTTCTATCTACCATGATTTTAATAAACAAGGCGAGGAGTGGATCCGTAAATACGGAATCTGTTATGAGAGAAGAGATTTTAATCACGTATCTGATTCTGTTCGGGCACGAGCGATTTTGAATGATCTGCATAGTTTTTTTGGATTAAAAACTTACTATAGTACTAAAATGATGGACTGTATCATTGTTGAACCTTGCGCCGTAAAGGAAAATCCGAATCTAAAGATTACAAATGGATTTAAGGTTACAGGATCTGGCGGTATCAGATTAATGATTGAATGGAGTGGGAAATTTCCCCCTGTTTTAGACCGAGTAAAATCAGATAAAACGTTGTATACACTTGGTGGTTTCAAAAATTTAGAAGAACTGAATCAACAATTGGAAGTATACGGTGTGAAAGCAAAGTATGGTCGAGAAGAGATGGAGGTTCTTGTCGTGGAGGAGAATTAGGTAAAAATATAAGGGTAGGACTAATACCTACCCTTATTTAATTTAAAGCAATCAGACATCCTTCAACTTTACATTTGTACTAGGTGTATTATTAGCTAAAGCTAACTCAATTTCTTGTTCCAACGTTGGACTGATGACCGGGTTATTACTTCCGTCGTTCAGTGCCTGAATTGCACAAACTTGATCTGTTCCTGTACAAAAAGGCTGTGTTTGCCTTAATGTATAATTAGATGCTTGATAGGGATCTGTCCCTGTAAGTTCAAACCATGCCATATTTACCTCCTTTTTTAATGTTTATAAATTTTACTGTTTTAGTCTTTCAGCATGACGTTAGCAGAATTTGTTTTGTTGCTTAATGCTAAGATCATTTCCTGTAAAAGGCTGACTGAAATAACAGGATTGCCATTACCATCATCAGATGCTCTGATAGCACAGATAAGACAAGATCCTATACAGTTTGGTTGCGAAGCGACGCGTGTATAATGTGCAGGATCTGTAGGGTTGCTGCCTGTAAATAAATACCAATTCATAAATCAGCTTTAATAAATTTTTAAATAAGGTGCGGCTCTTCACCGCACCTTTCCAAATTAATATGTAAGAAATGTTATGGACGATCTTTAAGCTTCACATTGGTGCTAGGTGTAGCATTCTGTAAAGCCAATATCATCTCATTTTGCAACGCATTCGTAATTACTGGATTGTTGCTACCATCGTTCATTGCCTGTATAGAGCAAATTTGATCGTTTCCTGGGCAATTGGGAGCAACTGCACGTAATGTAAAATGCGAAGGCGATGTAGGGTCTGTCCCTGTTAGTTCGAACCAAGCCATAATTGACAAGTTTTTAGTGAATTTTTATATGATATAAATATTTTGTATATTCATATCGGTTCAAATCGATCATCCTCCGTGTTGAAGGATGGCCACGTAAAAGCTTCCATGCAACGGAGGCTTTTACTATTAAAGTGGACTTTTATTTCCTGCCCCGGCCACCGGGGAATGTCGCAAATTTGCGACGGTATCTTTTGATACCTGTTCTGTTCATCATGACAATATTTCAATTAAAAAACCACTGTAATTTTTATTCTCTAACTTTCTAACCCGCTCACTTTTCAATCTCTCTAACTCATTAACCATTTCACTTTCCTCTAACCATCTCACTTTGCTCTCACCATCTCACTCTCTAGCCTTCTAACTTTTCTCTAACCATCCCACTTTCTAATCCTCATTTGAATCTATATCAAAGATAGGCTGTAAAATAAGGCAGGTGTTAGGTAGAATTCATTTCTTGATTGTGCACTTTTCATCTTGCGGTTTTATTCTTTTGAGTAACCGTCTATGTAATGATAGACCTGGTATGGATAGCCTACCGGAAATGCTTGGTAGCAGTGTACATAAGCGAGTACGGCATAATTTATTTTATGGCGATTGAAAAGTGCGATAATGGCCTCAAAATCATACGGATCTAACCAGCTAGCTTGATACTTGCTCACGTACTGTTGAATGGTTTTGATGATCTCATGATGTTGCAGACTTCTCTCGTAATAAGGTAGCGCACTATATGCTAAATTGTAATCTTCGTAATAACAGATCGCAATGTGCTGCAGTTCATCGTCGATATGGTGCCAGATGTACTTTTCTGCCTTCAATATGTTAAAGATTAATTGCAGGCAATTAAACCGCTGCATTTCATCCCAGTCTATGGTGAGATCACTGAACAAAAAGAATTCAATATCATCTTTTGGGATATGTCCCTGTTCTCCTGCAATTTCCAGTGCTATTTTTTCCACATCGATATAGGCGAGGTAATAATGGATGATGTCACTTTCATTAGTCTGCTGATATAACAAGTCGCCTTCTTCACTGATATTTAAGAGCAACATCAAAAAGATAAAAAATAGTTCTTGTTCATCCTGGTCGATCTGGGGATACTGGAAATAATGAAACTCTTCATGGTTAAGCGCATATTTATTTAGATAGGTAACTTCATCCATGAGCTGTTTATTGACACAGCTACTGTGTTCTTTTATGGCTAGTATATCTGCGACATATTCATGAAAGGCATGCTGTTGCTGCTCTTGGATCTGTCTGTGATAATTGGATTTTTTCCAGCCTTCGGGCGCAAGCATTTTCATTACACGCGGTACTTCACTATACACCTTCTGGAGTATGGTTTTCATCCGCTGGTCAGATAGATTTTTGAAAAGATGTGCTATCATAATCATGGAATTACGGTTTCTTAAACTGACTGATAGATTTACCGGTCATCTTTTTGAAAAAGCGGTTGAGTTCGCTATGTCCCGCAAAATTTAGCTGATCGGCCAGAATTGCGATCTGTTGGGGATAATCTTCCAGTTGTCTTATAATGCGTTCGAGGAGCAAATGGTTGCGATATGCGTGTAAACGGCAACCGTAATACTCCTGGTGCAGTCGCGCTAACTGATTCCGGTCTACCTGTAAGCTTTTAACGATATCTCCGATCAGTGCCTTTGCGCCAAACTTACTTACGGCGAGTTCCAGATAGGCACGTGCCTGATCTACTATTGCTATTGTCGTGTTTATTTTGGTCGTCTCGCTAATGATCTTGAGTCTCGATAAGGTAATGAGATAGATCTGATGGTGGACCAATAGGTATTCGTTTTCCATATTCTTAGGGTTGATCTGGCTGAAAAGGTTTAATATTTCTGTGCGTGTCAATGGACCGATTTTAAAATCGGAGCTTTGAAGGGGCACGGGATCAGCCGCCCGTTTGGCGTATACCAGCGGCATGACAAATTCAAAGTGACGCTCCAGATGTGGTCTGAACAGTCCAGTATCAAGTGTGATCCCGATGATGATGTGGTGTCCTATGGGCAGTTCTGCTGTCAATTCAGTCTTAGGAAGATAGAGGTAACTGGCACGTTCGTGCTGAAAATGAAGCGCGTGCTGTGCGTTATGATCATGTAGTGTAAGCGGTTGTGTTCCAGTACTCAGCAAAGGGTAACAGAGGTGCAGATCTGGCGCAACAGCACTTAGCGATAGTGTCATAGGACTGTTAATCCAAAATTCGTAATAATAAATGTAGGCGTACCGCCCATCAAAGGTCTGCATGGCATAACGGTTGGTAGCATTTGCCCAGTAAGTGGTTTGGGCATAGCGTATGGGATAAGTAACCCTTAAATCCGAATGAGCTACCTCCTGGAAAGCGGGTGGATGATTGAGAATAATGGTTTGTTTCATAATTCGGTTTTATCATGTGCTTCAGCAAATATGTTTTAGAGATGCAAGGGGTGAACTTGGGGTTGCGGCTTTTATGATAATCGTATGTGGCTTTTTTGTTTCAAGTTCACCTCTATTGCATCTTTCTTTCAGTCGGTAGATGAACACAGATGGGAGAGGAGACATATGTGCTTATTGAACCGAACTGTTTAAGTAAAGATAATGGCAAGAAGGCCGGTTTGGATCTTAGATATTTGAGGTTTTCATCTACGATTTTCGAGAAAATGATCTTCGATTTTGATGATTTAATTCTTTAAAATTTAAGATTATGCTTTTTTTGAGGGATAGAGCTAGGCTTTATACTAAGCTATCTTTGAGAAGAGGCTATTTGTGATATTACGATTCCAATCAACAACTACATCCATATATGTGGATGTAGTTGTTGACCAGAAATTATAGGGTACTATAGTAGGAGGGATGTATTCCTAAAAATGAACTTTTATCATTGATACTGCATTGAAAATTTGCTTCTGGATATTCTTTTGCAAAAGTTGTCTTACGGTCTTTCGCAGGCCTATTGAGAAGCTTACCCCTGAAAGATCTTCGATTCAACACCGTCGCAATTAAGTAATTGGAATGATTTGCAAAAATGGGATGTTTTTCCATGAGCTTGATGATATTCTCCCGGCTAATAAAAGCCGTCACGACATCGGTATCTGCTTTTAAATAACTGCCATCAACATCTTCAATATGAAGAATGAATTGTTTTTTTGAGATAAAGTCGATGACATCATTTTGGAGCGGCCCAGCGTCATCCCGACGTTTGACGATGATGCCTTCCAGTACAATATGCAGATCCAATAGTTTGGCCTGAAGTTGCCTGTTTTTTTTATAGGATCTGATCTCGACAACAGCTAATATGCTTGACCATAAAGCGGGTGGCACAGGAGCGAGTTCATGCAATATTTCAAATAATAGGTTTTGATATTTTGTTCTTTCCATATTTAGACTATCCAATTGTTTACAGATATGAGAATGAAAAGGTGAGCACCATAATACTTGTTTCTGGTATTTCTGGATCCGGAACGAAGCTTTGCGTCGAGTTGGCGGTCTTGCTATTTCCTTGTCCTTTTCTTTGTGCATCGTTTACCAATACTATATTTGCTCTGTTATCAATAGCAGTAATGAGCGAATTGGCAATAGATTGTTGTGCCTGTGGACCTAAAGATACGGCGTATTGAAATTGATCGGTACTGAGTTGAAATCGTTGCGGTAACCAATTGATAAAATCGGTTTGGATAAACTGTTTTTCGACATCTATAACAGTTTGATTAGCTGCGTAAAGGGCGGTTCTCCAATCTGTAGCTCCTACTTGATTGAAGGGAAATTGATTTGTTATCATTGTTTAGATTTATATTAAATATTACCTTCAAAGATATGTTCCGGTTTTAAAAAACACATGAAATAACGTATTGGAAAAATCGAATCGGCAGTTTATTTTATCGAACCGATAGTTTCTTGCATTTTAGGTGCTGTTTTGATAGCTTAATGCCTGTTTTTTTTCATCAATTACGTGATTCGTTTTTTAGTGGTTGCGAAATTGTTACTTTAAATGTCGAGATTTTTAAATATTTTTATATTTCTTTTTACTTATGGTTTGTTAACCAATTGTCATAAGTAATCCAATTTGATAACCTAAACCAGTGCATGAATACTTATATCAAAACATATTTTAAAATTATCAGTTGGCGTATTTTCGTTATCTGCATTGCCATTGCTATGGTCATGGCATCTTTGTTTCCATTCGATGATGTGTCCATGAGTTATATTTTCAGTAAGCCAGTAATGAAGGTCATGCTTAAAACCTTTGTAATCGGTGGTTTGTTGCTTACGATCGTAAATATTGTTGCATTCTATGTGTTTCGTTTACGGCTCTGGGAGACTAACGTATTACATGCCAGTTTTTATCATACTTTCTTTGGAGTCATTTTGCCTTTTATCTGTGGTGTGGGTTTAATAAGGTTTTTCTATGGTCCTGCTATATTTCAGCACGATCATGTAAACAGTGACTTAATGCTGATGCTCCTTTTATTGGTTCTGTGCAATGCATTTATGGTAATACGGATGTATGCTTTTTACCTTAATAAAAAAACCGTGCTGGTAAAAACTTTAAAGGATGAGCATAAAGATGGAGATGTACGTCAAAAAATGTTATTAGAAAAAGCTGATTTAAAACATAGGGAGGAGCTAGATGGATTAAAATCTAGTTTGGATAGTATCAATGCTGAATTGAAAATAAGTTTAGTTAATGCAGATAAATATGTGGCGCAAGCTGAATTGCGTGAACGGCAGTTGACTGATGAGATTGATAGGCTGACAAAAGAAATCGTGCTCAAAAGTACAGCTGTAACACATGAACTTAATGAGCACCATATAAAGCAGCTGTCGCATATTTTACTTAATGATATTGTTCCTTATGAATATGATCCACTTAGTAGATATCAATTTACCAGCGAGTTGAATGACAGGGTGATCAAAGAAGAGCATGTTGCTTTTATTTTTGGTGCAAATCGGGAAGGTGTGCTCTGTCAGGATATCTATCTATTGGATGGTGAAGTGTTCACTGTTTACGAAAGTTCTTTGGAAGAAATGAACAGGGTATTTCCAAGAATGGTCCGGATCTCGCGTAATCACCTTATTCCGGGTACATCGGTTGTTTCATTTGAAGTCATGAGCTCTAAACTTGTTAAAGTAAAAGTTCGAGGTCAGGAAGAACCGATAGAAATGAAACATGAGTATATAAAAAAAGTGTTTTCTTGGATTATATTGCAGTATATATGGAATCAATATCGGGAGAAACAGTCCTCTCCAGCTGTTTCAGTTTAAAGCATATTAGAGCAATAATTTTCTAATTTCTTCTTCCGGTAATCCCGTATAGTCTGCAAATAAACTGATGCTGACATACTGGTTTGATTTCAGTCCGTAGCAATCGCGTATGGCCTGAAAGATTTTGTAGGTGTGTTTTTCTGTACGTCCCAATATAAGTGCTGCTTCTTTGGGGTAAATGCATAAACGAGATTTGTTTTTCATGTTATTCTGGTTTTTAGAGGGATGATCTGTTGATAATCAGACCATCTGGATTTGCTAATGATTGTCCTGACCGTAGACAAACATTCCCTATCAAACCACCTGTGAAGCAGGTATAAAGCAGTAATGGAGCACGGGTAAAGCCTATTTGGCTATGTACAGTATGCGCATAGGGTAAGAGTGTGATAAGTGCGTACTAAGTGCGTGAAACACACTGTTTTTACACTGTATCTACGCTCTATCTACGCTTTACATACGCTTATGCCACGCTTTATTACTGTACAGCATCCAAGTTTACTGCATACTCTATTCCTTAAACTTTGCAGATTAGGTTTGATTCCTCTCCAGAAAAATGATGTTATTGGTTATTCATTTACTAAGATAAGTTTTTTCTATAAAATATAGTTTTATTCGATTTTAGATACATCTTGGTCAATTTATTAAGGCAATCGAGTATCATTATTCCGCATTTTTCCTCTTTTCTACGCTTTTGATCCCCGTCCTTTTGTACTGATGATCATCTTAGCATTGTCAAAACAATACTATTATGGCAAGAGTAGAAAGTTTAATCAAATTAAATGGAACGATCGGGGATCTTTCCTTTTACAAATCAAAAAGTGTGGGTTATCAGGCTCGTATGAAGACCGGTGTATCGGGTGACCGTATTGCCAATGATCCAGCATTTGCACGTACCCGTGAAAATGGCAGTGAATTTGGCAGAGCACAGCAGGAGAGTAAAAAGTTACGCGATCTGTTGCGCGATGTGCTGTTCGAAAATTCGGACAACAGATTCAGCACCAGGCTGGCAAGCCGGATGTTAAAAGTCATCCAGATGGATTCGGTCAGTGCCCGTGGGGAAAGGGTTCTTGTGCCGCAAAACATGGTATTGCTGAATGGTCTTGAATGTAATCAGCGCGCGAGTTTAAAGAACATTACGTTAAAACCTTTGTCGGTAACCTTTGACAATTTTAGCGGTGAAGGTTTTTTATCCTGCGAGCAACTGATTCCGAATTTGCATATTGCCAAGTTGAGTGGAGCGACGCATGTGCAGTACACCCTGGTTTTGCAGGAATTTTCGGGCGATGAGGCCGATAAGCGTCCCGTAATCCAACGGTCCGCTTATATCAAACTTGGTGAAATGCAACCGATGGATCTGGATATTGCGGCTACACTTGCTCATGATCCTGATAAAAGTGTTCTGGTACTGGTGGGGACAGGATACTACCAGCTTGTGAACGGTGCTTATTATCCATTGGCAAATGGTCAGTATAATGCGCTGACCATCCATCAAGTAGTGATACCGTAATCTAATTTTAGGATGTATTGATGGGATATTTTCAGGAGGCGGTTCGTTATTGAAGAACTTGTGCTTCCTGATATATCCTTTCATCTAAAAAGGACTTCTTTTTCTTTTAATCAATCAAAAAATGTCAACAAAACAAATCTTGCATCTCCAACGGATTTATGGAGAGCAAGGGACGAACGGTACCCTCACTTTTGAAGGTGAGGTCATCTGCCGTACGATCGAACTGCCCTGGCGCAATAACCTGCCGAGGCTTAGCTGTATCCCAGTGGGGAGTTATAAATTGGAAAAACGAAAGTATACCAGACATGGTGAGCAGATCGGAATTCCAGCTGTATTGGGTCGCGAAGCCATCTTGATTCATGCAGCCAATGACGCACGGAAAGAGTTATTGGGATGCATTGCTCCGGTTACAGCATTAACGGGGGAAGGTTGCGGTACGGAGAGTAAAAAGGCGCTTGCAAAATTGAAGTCTCTGGTTTATTCGCTTTGGGATATGGAGCAGGAAGTGTTTTTACATATAAAGTAGTGACGTAGTGAAGGAGTTACGAAGTAACAGAGCAACGAAGTGACAAGTGATGGTGTGATATACTTTGTTTTGTGCCTCTGTCGCCGGCACAGGCTCGTCACTCATGCCGTGACAGGCAATTACTTTTTTCCTTGATGAAAAAAGTAATCAAAAAAATCAAGGCTGCATTCCTTTATGCTATTTCACCTTGAATAGGCTAAATGAATTTAAACTCGTTTCACTCAGACAGAAATTCATTTTTAACGCCTTTTCATCGGTGAAATTACGCAGTCGGAATACTAGGCCTCATGATTAAGCCTGAAGCTTTTGGGAAAGAACAGTGAACGAGTGATGGAGTAACGAAGTGACAAGTGATGAAGTAACATAGTGACATAGTGACAAGTGATGATCTCACCTCATAACCTTCTCACCATTTTCTAACCTTCTAACAATAAAACAAATGAAAAAGATAATTCAAAAAATAAGCCAGGCACTTCAGGTGGTGCTGATGGCGCCGATTAAATTGCCGGGAAAGGCACTGAATATTATTAAATACATTGCTCTGGGTCTTGGTGTGGTGGAGACGGTGCTGGATGATAAAGACAAAAAAGGAGAGGAGGAGGCGCCTCCATTTTCAGAGGATTCACCAGAGAAAGAAAAGGAGGTACGGGATGAAACTTAATGATATTCGTATCGGAACTTTAGGGGGGACGCTCTGTTCGATATGGGTTAGCTTTTCGCTTGGCGACATCCTTCAAACTGCTCTGATGGCTGTAGTCGGAACAGTCGTGAGTTATGTGACGAGCCGACTGTTGGGAAGGGTAAGGAAAAGGTGATAAAAAAGGAGATCCTTTAAAGGGTCTCCTTTTTAATTTAATTAATTTGGCTTTTGCTTTTTCAACTTTAAAATCTTGATCAGAACTTAAAGCTGATCATTTCCATAAAGCCACTTGTTGGTTCAATGTAAATTTTGTTTTCCCCATATAATGTTTTTTCCATTGACTGTGTTGAATCGGATGTCATTATATTTCCTTTAAAAAATTGGATCAACCCGGTGATATCAAAAGTTTGATAAACCATAATTGGCCAGCCTAAACCTTGTTCCAGGGATCGAAGCATGAGTCGCGATTTTTCCCGATTGCTTTCATGAACGGTTTCAAAAGGTAAAACATAGTCTAATATGACCACTTTCTGTCCATCTGCGGTAGCTAATTTTTCAAGTAATGTACTGAACTTATCCCGGCTGATGTAATAAACAAATCCCTCCAGTAAGAATACAGTAGGGATTGATTCATGATAGCCCATTTTTTTCATTTCAGCCAACAAAGGGTCAATATCGGTAGCATCATGAGTAACCAGCTTTAATTTATCATTATCACCTATCAATTTGGTGTACATATCACGTTTTTCGTCCATCGATTCCATATCTACTTCAAAAATAGTCTCGATTTGGTCACCATATTGCTCTAGCAGATAAAGTGAAAGTGGATCAAGACCTGCTCCTAAAATACACACCTGAAATTTTGGAAATTGCTTAGCATAGTCTTCGAAAAGATGGCGGATGTACCGCTTTCTCAATATTGCGATGGACTCCGAGTGTTCGAAAACTTGTTTAAAACTTTTTACCAGCGATTCTCCTTCTGAAGTATCGATATTTTCGACATAGGCCTGGCATGTTTTTCCGTCTCGATAAAGTTCATTGGCTAAACAAAGCACTAAACTGGCTGTTGGTGAAATTTTAAATTTACTTTTTAAGGGTTCGCTCATGTTGATTAAAAAATGGTTGTAATTGAAGGTGTAAGTCTTTACTGTCGAACTTTACTATCACAATAATACCAAATAAAATGAAATTGTAAATAATTATTTTGCAAAATTTTCACAAATATTATCTTGTAGTATTGATTACTGATGGATAAATCTTTGATTCCATACTTTAATGGAGCTACGATTAGAAGAGGAGGGTTGAGTTTAGATGATCTGGAATGATGGGTTCTTGGAGTCTGAACCTCATATTCCAGATCATTTTTTTTATAACCTTTGTTTGTGAACTGTTTCTATTAGTATGTTAACTATTTTAATTTACAAAGTTTGTTTAAATATTCGCTTCCTAAAGGAGAAAGTTCGTAACCTATATTATGGCTTATGGTCAAGCCTAAATTTTTCAATTTTCGGATATTCAACTTTAACCATTCTTTTTCAAATCCTGTCAATTCTGCTATACCTTTGGCATGTAAATTTGGATTGTCGTTTATAGTAAATAGAACTTTGTTTGTCCAATGTTGCTTCTTACTATAATTGTCTAATCGTTCTAATTTCTTTTTTAAATCGGTAAATATCTTTTCTGATAGTTCCGTTTGTTCTCTCAACTTAATTCGTGGGTCTGCGGAATGATAGCTGACAGATATTTTAAAAATGGTTCCTGTACTATTATGCGTAAATGATTTAAGTAACTGTTGTTTATCTGTAAAACCTGCGTGTATTGCATGCTGTTCGGTTATACAATTTTCGCTTATGGTTTCAATTTTACCGATTTCAATTAAACCAACTGAGGTATGTAAAAGGCTTCCGCATTTTACAGAAACCTTTTGCCACTTACGAAATGCCAATGTGATTTTTCCCGATTTAATTCCGTTCAGATATACTTCCTTAAACAACATAATCAAATGATTTTTATAAACTCGTTCAATACTAACGGTTTTCTACCAAGCAATTTTTCTAGTGCGTTATCAACATAGGAAAACTCACCTATTTTAATACCATTTGCCATACTGACCAATAAATTGACTATTTCAGGAGGCATTAGGTAAGTAGTCAGTTCTTTTCTGAAGAATTCCTCTGAAATATTGCTATGTTGTACAGGTATGCCCTTTTCTGTAAAGATTAGCTTTGCCAATTCATCAAATGAATACGCTTTATTGCCTGTTATTTCATAGATTTGATTATCATGTGTACTTTCTGTTAGTACTTTTACAATAGCTTCTGCAATATCCAGTCTGGAGACAAAACTTATCTTTCCCTCGCCCGATGGGTAACGGATTTCGCCAGTTTGCAACGCATCTCCAATAAGTTCGGGAATGGCTTCCATATACATACTGTTTCTTAAAAACGAATAAGGTATTTTTGTCCCTTTTATCAATTTTTCTGTTTCGTATGATGTTTTAGTCCCTTCAAATATCCTGTTGGCTTGGGTCTGTACCATACTTGTATAAACAATGCGTTTTACGTTGTTTTCTACCAATGCGTTTACCACATTTTTTTCCTGCTGTTTAGCTGTTTTTAAGTCTACTCCAATAGTGGAGATATGCAAGACCTTTTCAACACCTTTAAACGCTTGCAGAAGCGTTTCATAGTTGTTGTAATCTGCTTGCCTGACAATAATACCTTGTTCCTTAAAATCATGTACCCTTTCTGGGTTTCTGACAATTGCAACAATGTTTGTAGGTGAGACTTGCCGCGATAAAAATTGAATAGTCGCTTTGCCTAAGTTTCCGCTTGCTCCTGTAATGGCTATCATAACTCTTTTTTTGAAGCAAAGTTATTAGGCTTTTTTTCGATAAAATTGGATAAAACCGACAGTATCTAAACCTTCCATTCCGGAAAATTCGAAACGATCTCATTGGCATGGAGCTTGAATTTCTTTGGACTTGTTCCTGCAAATTCTTTGAAATCCCTGATAAAATGTGATTGGTCAAAATAATCACTTTGATAAGCGATGTCGGTCAATTTTTCAAAGGGGGGGTGACGTATGATTTCTAAGGCAGATTGAAAGCGACCTATTCTCGAGAATAACTTGGGCGAGATGCCAATATACTGTTTGAAATATCGTTCCAATGAACGTTCGGACATTTTAAGCTCATTTTGCACATCTTGCAAACTCATTCCCTTTTCCAGTTGTGCGATTGCAAAATCTGGTTTTTGACTATTGATATTTGTTCGTTGCAACTGCCGCAATAAGAATGTAGAGAGTAATGCTATCTTTTCATCAGTGCTTGCAGTATTTGAAATCTGTTCAGTTATAGTAGTTTTTAGTAGATCGTCTATGTCAATATGTTGGTTCGTCAGTTCGTTTGCATCTATTCTGAAGATTGATTTAAGTGCGCTCGGCTGAAAGTAAATTCCAATATTTTGGAAACTGTTTATTGCTCTTTGTTCAGTATATCTTGTAGTTTGTCCATATACGAATAATTGTGGTAATTCCTGATTGTTCTTGTCTCGAAATGCCTTTTTGTTAGTTTGAAAAATAAGACCTGGCATACCGTCTGACATTATCTTAAATATTTTTTCAGAAAAATCCTGACTGTTACCCTCCAATACCCAAAAATAGCGAACATATTTTTGCAGTGGTTCTATTGGATATATTTGTTTATAAAACATTTGTTATTCTTTAACTCTGAAATATAGAGATTTTTATGTTGAAAATCAAATTCACTTGTTTTTTCGATCACTGTATAAGTTCAATTAGAAAACCGCCGATTAGACTGCCGGGAAAGGCATTGAATATTATTAAATACATCGCTCTGGGGCTTGGTGTGGTGGAGATCGTACTGGATGATAAACATGAAAAAGGAGAGGAGGGGGCATCGCCATCAGAGCGAGTCTTACCTCATCAAGAAAAGGAGGTGCGGGATGAAATGGAATGATATCCGTATCGGTACTCTAGGAGGTCCGCTCTGTTCCATCTGGGCAAGTTTTTCGCTCGCTGATGTTACGCATACTGCCTTGATGGCTGTAGTCGGGACAGTAGTCAGTTATGTGACGAGCCGGCTACTGGGAAGAATGAGGAAGAAGTGATAATGATGCAGGATCAGGCAACTAGGGTACTTGCTCCTGTAAATGTGTTAAGGAGAATTTAACTTTGTTAAACTATATTTAGTGTATAGTATCTTATCCTATAAAAAAAATCAAAGGTTTTTTACAAAATCCAATAATATTTTCTTCTGTTTTTTTACAAAACCTGCTCTGTCTTTTTTTACAGCATTAATAATCTCTTTCCGTTCAACGGGTATCGTGTAATATTTATCTGCCCATAATTGCATCTCAATCAATAACGGGAGTAAATCTATTCCCTTTTTAGTAAGCATGTATAACACTTTTGCTTTACTTTCCGGATGTTCTAATTTACTGATCAAACCATTTTCTTCGAGCATCAACAATCTTGACGCCAAGATATTCGTTGCGATCTTTTCCTCAGATTTTAAGAAGTCGCCATACGTGCATTGCTTCGATAGCATCAAATCCCGGATGATCAGTAATGACCACTTATCTCCTAAAATATCTAATGAACAGCTGATAGGGCATTGCGATCTATTTTTCATCATAATATACTTTTAAAAAAAAAACACTTGCATTTTGCAAGTTGATGTTTATATTTGCACTTGCAAAATGCAAGTAAATTTACGAGAATAAATTATTAATACCATGGAAAACAGTGCAATTTTTGATTCTTACCATAAAAATGGATTACAATTACGGAACCGTATGCAGGTTTATGAAGTATATCCACCTTTGGTCAATGCGGATTTTTCCGCAGAAATAGGAGTGGCGAATGGTATTCCTGCCTCAGAGGTTGCTGACGATGTATTTTTGGCTTTAGAAAAAAATCAATTTGATGTACTTGTAGGAGATTCCAAACTATTTTTCCAGCAAACTAAATAGTCACTTTTTACGGTTCTTCATTTTATTAACGAATGAAGAACCACTTTAAGCAATTTATATCAATTATGAAATTAAAAGGAAAAACAATACTAATAACAGGGGGAACATCTGGAATAGGGCTGGAGGCCGCAAAACAATTTTTAGAAAAAGGTGTTCATGTCATTATTACAGGACGAAATCAAGCTAAATTGGATGCAGCAAAAGCAATGTACCCCGGTGTCATTCCGATTAAAAGTGATGTCGCTTCTGAGGAAGAAGCACAGTTACTCTTTAAGGAAATCGAAAAACTCGGTGGAATAGATATTTTATATAATAATGCCGGAGTTGGAGTCGAACCTTCTAATCTCGGGATTTCAGATGTAAAACATCTGCAAGGAGCCGCCTATGAGATGAATATCAATTATTTAGGCGTTATTCGTTTGAATAATCTTTTTCTTGATATGTTGAAGTCAAGACCTGAAACTGCGATTATCAATACCACATCGCTGTTGAGTTATGTACCTTCTTTGCTTGAGGCAACTTACTCATCATCGAAGACTGCGCTTGCATTTTATACAACAGCTCTACGTGCACATCTTGGAATTTTAAAAAGCCATGTGAAAGTTTTCGAGCTTGTGCCCCCACTTGTTGCTACAGCAATGACTGTAGATAGAAATGATCCTAAATTAAGTCCCGAAGAACTGGTAAAAGCTTTAGTTGCCGGATTAGAGAAAGACCGCTTTCACATTCGAGTGGGCTCTTCCAAATTGGTTTATATTTTAAACCGTATCTTCCCTAAACTAACTTTTAATCTTGTTAACCCGAAGAAAATAAATCCCTTATTAAAATCCTGATCAATGAAAGCATTTCGCATTAACCGCTATAGTAAAACGGATACGTTAGCACTTGTTGAAGTTCCGGCACCCAAGATTAAAGAGCATGAAGTATTGGTGGAAATCTATGCTGCCAGTATCAATCAATTGGATGCTAAGTTAAAACATGGCGATTTCAAATTATTATTACCCTATAAAATGCCTCTTATTCTAGGTCACGATGTGGCAGGTGTTATCGTGCAGGTTGGCTCAAAAGTGAAAAACTTTCAGGTCGGCGATGAAATCTATTCTAGGCTTCCCGATTTTAGTATTGGTGGTTTTGCGGAATATGTTGCCATAGATGAAAATGATATAGCTTTAAAACCGACGAATATGACGATGGAAGAGGCCGCTTCCATACCACTCGTTGGTCTAACCGCCTGGCAGGCTCTTGTTGAAATTGCTCAGATTAAAAAAGGTCAAAAAGTATTTATTCAGGCCGGATCGGGTGGAGTAGGAACGATTGCTATCCAATTGGCTAAATATTTGGGTGCAACGGTGGCGACCACTGCGAGTAAAAAAAGTTTTGATTTATTGCAGTCGCTCGGTGCAGATCTTTTGATTGATTATAAAACTGAAAAATTTGAAGATATAATCAGTGATTATGATGTTGTATTGCATAGTCAGGATACCAAAACATTGGAGAAATGCTTCGGTATTTTAAAACCAGGAGGGAAAGTTATATCAATCTCTGGTCCACCTACTGTAGATTTTGCTCAAGATCTGGGTTTAGCCTGGTATATGAAATTGATAATAAGGTTATTGAGTAGGGGTATAGAAAAAAAAGCAAACAAACTGAAAATTGACTACACATTTCTATTTATGCGCGCAAACGGCCAACAATTAACCGAAATAACGAAATTGATAGAAGCTAATCAGATAAAAGCAGTTATAGATAAAATTTTCCCATTCGAGAAAACCAATGATGCACTGACTTATGTAGAAAGTGGTCGCGCAAAAGGCAAGGTTGTTGTAACGAAATCTTTAAAAGATTAATCTACGATAGATGTATTGATATAGATCAATGACATTTTTTTTTGATAGTGGGTGAAAATTTATCTGTAGACAACCGCGGTAGATTGACAACGATTTTTAGTTTGTCAACGCAATTTTCGGTCAATTAAATGACTGTCTAAATTCTAAAGGTGATCTTTCGGTTTTCTTTTTGAATAGTTTACTGAATGATTGGGGATATTCAAAACCTAACTGATAAGCAATTTCACTTACAGATAATTCTGTTGTTGACAATAGTTCTTTGGCTTTTTCCAAGAGCTGGTTTTGAATATGTTGCTGTGTAGTTTGCCCTGTCAAATTTTTCAGCATATCATTGAGATAGTTTGATGATACCGATAGCCGTTCGGCGAAATACTGAACGGACGGCAGCCCTACTACACTTAAATCATCTTTTTGATAATATGCATTTAATAAATCCTCAAATTTTAAGAATAAATCATTTGACGCTTTTTTACGTGTAATAAACTGACGGTTGTAAAACCGGTTGCAATAATTCAGCAACAAATCAATATGAGAAACAACAACATCTTGTGTGTAGTTGTCTATCATGGCTTCAATTTCCTGTTGAAGATTTAGCATCAATCCTGAGATAACGGACTCTTCTTTGTCCGAGAGATGCAATGCTTCATTGTTGGCATATGCGAAAAAACCGTATTCTTTAATACGTTTTGCTAAAGCATAACTTTGAATAAAATCGGGATGAAAAACAATCATCCAACCTTCCACAGTTGATGAACTGTTTTGTTCAATCGAAAATAGTTGTTTGGGTGCAAAAAAGGTCATTATCCCATCATCATAATCATAATATTGCTGACCATATTTTACTTTTCCGTCAAAATTCTTTTTCAGATAAATCGTGTAGAAATTATAGACAATCGTTAACATTTCTTCAGCAACGCAAGAATTGATTTCATCAAGATTCACCACACTTACTAAAGGATGTGCTGGTTTTTTGATGTTTAAGAAATGATGAAGTTCTGAAACCGTGTTTAGAAAATAAGTTTTATTATTTTTCATTTTATAAATTTATAAAAAAAACAGTGGATAAACGTTAATTTATCCACTGTTTAGCCTGTTACAAATTAACGCCTTTCATACTTTCAGCATCGTATCTTGCGCCTGTTTCTGTACCCAAAGGAATAATACTTTCCAAACGGTTCAGATCGTCTTGCGTCAAAGAAATGCTAGCCGCTGCTATATTTTCTTCTACATATTTTACGCGTTTTGTCCCAGGAATTGGCGTGTGACCTTTAGCAATCACCCAGGCAATAGCCAACTGTGCAGATGTGATATTTTTTTCGACCGCCACTTTCTTAATTTCATTTACCAACTCCACATTTTTGAAAAACTGCTCACCTTGATATTTGGGTATAAATCTTCGGAAATCATTTTCGTTAAAATCTTCTGGTTTTTGTATTGTTCCGTTTAAAAATCCACGTCCTACTGGTGAATAGGCAATTAAGCTGATGCCTAATTCTTTCAGTGTATCCAGAATGCCCAGTTCTTCAATTTGTCTTTCAAACAAGGAGTATTCGGACTGTACTGCTGTAAGTGGGTGAGTCTGATGTGCTCTTTTGATGGTTTCAGAATTTACCTCCGAAAGACCGATATATTTTATTTTTCCTTCTTTTACCAATTCGCCCATCGCTGCTACGGTCTCTTCAATTGGCGTATTCGTGTCCAATCGATGCTGGTAGTACATATCAATATAATCGGTACCCAGATTTTTTAGGGAACGTTCTACGGCTTTTTTTATGTAATTTTTACTGCTATTGAATGCGCCAGTTGCTTGTCCGTTGTCGTCAATTTCGAATCCAAATTTTGAAGCTATGATGTATTTTTCTCTATTACCCTTGATCGCTTTTGCTATTAACTGTTCGTTGAGAAAAGGACCATATATATCTGCTGTATCTAAAAAATTGCCACCCAGCTCCAATGAACGATGAATAGTAGCAATCGCTTCTTTTTCATCTGCTTTTCCGTAGATATCTCCACCGAAACCTGTTGTCATACCCATACAGCCGAGGCCAATCGTTGGTATGGTAAGTCCTTGACTGCCCAATTTTACTTCTTTCATGTTGCTCATAGTCTATTATTTTTAATTTAAAGCAAAATTATGATGAGATACCTGATCAAAAGTGTTCAAATCACGGAAGGTTGTATCCAAAAAGTTTGCACCTAGCCGGTCATCTATTCTGGTGATAATGTGGAAGGCTGGATTTATAGCGGAAATCATGATGGCATTGGTGGATGGTCTTGCTGCTGTAGTTTTTTGTATATAACAACAATGTTGAAATTAGCTTAGTTGTTGCTCTTTTAATACTAAAATGAAGTGAACTCAAGTTCTTCTATACTGGAATCGATGCAACATTGAAGTTTGAAAAAAAAGAAACCAAATTTACAAATTGTCCCTTTTTCAAAACGGAATGGATTTGAATTTTCTCAAGAAGTAAGTAGTGTGCATATCTCTCTTCTTAATTTGGTTTTTCAATAATCAAAAGGGGACGCTGTTTGAATTTAAAATTGGAAACTTAAAGGACGTTAAGTTTTTTATTTTAATAGATTTGAATGCTCTTAAAGTAGGAATCGGGTCTACTCTATAGCCTCTTATCTTAATATAACTTTTTGTGCATTTGCCGTTTTAATGAATTTAGAATATAACGCTGACCATACAAATTAAAGGGTTTTATTTTTTAGTTTTGTAACTATTGGACAACAACTTAGAAGCATTAAATTTGAAGTATCAGAAACATAACATTGAACAGTTTGAAATTTTCCCCGATGCCAAAGCGGGTATTTTCGTCCTAAATATGGATAACCGAGAAGTTGGGTCACACAACATTTCGAGACCTCATCGGGATGATCACTGTCAATTAATGATCGCTTTGAGCGGTAACTTTAGATTAAATATTGATTTTGAAAATGTTGAGTTTACTGGTCCAGCGTTACTTTTTGTGTCTCCCGAACAAGTCCATTATATTATGGAAGTAAAAAATCCTCATGGATGGATGTTCAACATTGATGCCTCTTTAATTAACGAAGAATTACTTCAGATCATAGAAAATAAAATCCGTAATCCCCTAATACTTCAAAATGGATCTGCTTTCCATCAGCAGCTTGCATCACTAACAGCGTTAATTGAAAATCTACAATTAAACAAAAGTAATCACTATACTGAAAAAATTATGCATTCCCTAGTGAACGGTCTTCTAGGTATTATTGCAGGAGAAATTGTAGCTATTTCGCCTATCGCTAAGGAGAAAGAAAATAGGGGTGTTTTGATAAAAGAAAAATTCATTAAATTGCTCAAAGAGCATTTTAAAAATTGGAAACAACCTGCAGAATACGCCTCTGCACTTTCGATTTCAACGTCCCATCTCAATGATACAGTAAAATCTTTAACAGGAGGATCGGTATCCACTCATATTCAAGCAGCATCGATTATGGAAGCCAAAAGATTGCTATATTTTACAGATGGTACTGTTAAGCAGATCGCTTATAAAGTTGGCTATGATGAACCTGCTTATTTTGGGAAACTTTTTAAGAAAATAACCAATCTTACACCTCTTGAGTTTCGGAATAAATTCCGTGATTAGAACTATCTTTCCCTGCTTTGAAACTATTATAAAGTATAATTCTGTAAGTAGTTTTGCATTAATAATTTAATACAGAAAATTGATATGCAAAATGAAATCAATATCCCAATCATCTTAGCTTCTGTAAGAAAGATAGGGGATGCATTTTTAAAACAGTATAAACAAAATACCATACCTCAAAGTATGGATGAACTTTTGAAACAATTAGAAGATATTGATGTATTGTGTCTTACATCTTTGAAAAAAGATCTCACTGCTACTTTTCCCCATATGCCTTGGCATATCGGGGATGAATTTGATACCGAATCGCAAAAGGAGTCAACCATAAAAGGGGATTACTGGCTGTGTGATGCAATGGATGGTGCCATCCAATATCTTCAGCATATTCCGGGATGGACAATCAATTTGGCATTTATTCGTGATGGAAAACCATTATTCTCCGTTATCTATGATCCCTTGGCCACTGAAATGTTTTGGGCAAAAGAAGGTGCGGGAGCTTATATGAATGGTAAACCTCTTATGGTTAGTAAGAAAACTGATTTGGGGGTGATGTTGTCAGTCTTTGAATACGGTCATCAAGATAAATCGACAAACCAACTTAATAAAGAAATTGGAATGACAGTTACAAGACTGCTTGATAATTTTGGAATTGTAAGAAATTATGGACCTCACGGATTGCAATTGGCCTATGTGGGCGCTGGAAGAATCGACCTGTTTATTCAGGAAGATATCGATACCTATAACTGAATAGCAGGTATGTTAATCGCTAAGGAATCAGGTGCCGAGATATTGAACGCAGACGGAATTCCCTGGCAATGGGGGAGTGAAAGCCTATTGGTAGCAAGGAAAAGTATCACCGAAAAATATCTTGAAATAAAATCATTAAAATAAAATGAATATAGCAATAATAGGGGCAGGGGCGGGAATTGGCTTACATGCGGTTAAACAGGCTGTTGAAAAAGGACATATGGTAACGGCATTATCGACAAATACGGATCAGGTCCCTACGCATCCCAATCTCATTAAGATAAAAGGAAGTGCAACAGTGTCTGAGGATTTGAAAAATACAATTAAAAATACTGATGCCGTCCTTATAACTGTTGGAACAAAGAATAAAAAGGCAACGACTCTTTTTTCTGATATAGCCAAAGCACTTATAAGCGTTACAGCTGATCTGAACTTTTCTTCGCCTGTTTTGGTCATCACGGGCTTTGGGGCCGGAGAGAGTAAAGGTTATTTAAGTTTCTTTATGCGCACAGTCATTTCATTGTTTCTTAAAGATCAGTATAACAATAAAACCATCATGGAAGATTTGATCACAGCGAGTGCTATAAAATGGGAAATCGTAAGACCAGGAATGCTGACGGACGGAGAGTTGACTTCATCTTATCGTGTATTACCCAAACTTAAGAAAGGAATGAAAGTTCGGAAAATATCGCGAGCTGATGTCGCACAATTTTTAATTACCGAAGCCGAAAACCCTACGATGCTTCACCATTATGTAGCATTAACGAATTAATGATCAAAACAAAGGCGGGAGTAATTCTGTCTTTGTTCATTAGTAAAAGGAGTGTTTATTTGCTTTTTTAAAAGATATTTGTTTGCAGATATTTCTATCAGAATGAAACTGAAGGAATGAATAATAGATGGTTTAAGAATACACATGCCTGTGGCTTTTAAATAGTAAAACCTGATAAGATATGGGTATTTGGAGATTCCGAACTTTTACTTCAACATTCCCTAATTGTTTATTTCACAATGATCTAGTCCTGAATGATAGGGGAGTTAATTCAAATTTTAGATTCTCCTCCTGATTTCTGATCATCATTTTTAATATTCGAATCATACTTTTCCTTTTGCGAATTGCTCTTGCCGAACTTCCACGAAAAGTTAATACCGTAGGATCGAAATGGAATAGCGAAATTTCCCCATTGTTCATACAGATCGGTTTTTGCATAAGAACCCAGATTCTTTATTTTTTGAAATGGATCGACCATATTAAGCCCCAAAGTGCCTTTCTTCTTCAGTATTTCTTTCTTCACACCAAGATTCCACATATTGAAAGAGGCATAATACCCTTGGAACGTTCGCTCTGGAGCATCAAAAAATAAAAAAGACTCGGCTATCCATCCTTTTTTCAAATCTACAGTAGCGCTGATAAAGGTCTTGTAATTGATGAAAGTCTTATTTGCCTGATGTGTTAAATTACTGTATAGATCTTTGGGCTGTATATGGTAGGTATATAGATCGATGTTTCCTCTCAATGTTAATATTTTAAAAAAATCGACGGATGCAAAAATATGAGCACCTAATGATTGTGTTTCGCCGATGTTGGCGAAAGTCTGCAATACGGTTGGCTTGTCGTTATGTATGGTATTCCTATAGATAGATTCAATGACATTGCTGTTTCTTCTGTAGTATAGCGAAAGATTAATCATGCTTTTTTTCATAGTGAGATGTGTGCTCAATTCCATGTTATGCGACAGTTCAGGGGCTAATTGCGGATTTCCCTGTAATTGGTTGACAGGGTCTGATTCGTTTCGGAATGGATTGAGAAAATACAGACTGGGGCGCTGCATGCGCTGGTTATAATTGATTTTGAGATTGAACTGTTCTGAGACTTTATAGGAGATCACTGCGCTAGGGAGAATATGGTACTGCTGATCATGAAAACCAGCTTGCTGATCGATTGCTTTAATTTCTGCTCCTGTATACTCGTATCGAACTCCGGCTTTAAGGTCAATTTTTGTATTTAAAGGGATCTGTAGGGTTGAATAGATGGCCCCTACATCTTGCCTGTAATTGAACTTGTAAGTTCTCTGACTGACATTTAAATAAGTATTATCCTGTCCGATTGTATCCACTTGAATAGCCGATTGGATGTTTCTAAGTATGGCTTTTGCTCCGAATTCTAAGATCGCTATTTTAAAGGGATGCGTATAATCCAGCTGCATAGTTATTTCTTTATTTAGCCCTGTGTTCAGTCCTCTTTCATCAGGACGAAAATTGTACTGCATAAAGGAAGATTGATAATTTGTATTGGCGTTATTTTTAGATAATTGAACTGAAAAGTTTAATTCTTGATTTTTCTTCTGAAATTTTCGGATGTAATCGGTACTCCAGTCAAATCCTCCGAATCCAACATGGCTATTATTGGTACTGCTGATAGGGGCACTTGCTGCATAGCTCGTCTTGAGCAGATTGTCTGTTTGGATAGTGAGCTGATGTATGTTGAAATTGGAAATGAGGAGATTATTGGAATCAAGTTCATAATCTAATGATAGGCTCCCTCTTAATCCGTTCCTTTTGTTCCGGCTTTCGGTTTCTTGTTCAATAAACGATTCCGTATTCAAAAGTTTTTGATCAAATGTAATATGTGTATTGACCGGCCAGCTCCAGGAATTTCCCAAATTTCCGTTAATTCCTAATTTACTTTTTCTGATGCTGATATTTCCATTAAAATTATTCTGCCGGGTGCCTAGACCACCGGAATATGATCCATGTACGCCTTCTGTATTATTTCGTTTGGTATTAATTATAATTATACCTGACGGTCCTTCGGCGTCAAATTTTGATGATGGGCTGGTGACCACCTCTACATTCTTTATCTGATCGGCAGGTATCATTTTTAAAGCATCTGCAACATTATTGTTCATGGCTGCTGAAGGCTTTCCATCGATTAATATGCGCACATTTCGATCTCCTTTAAGGGATACGTTGCCTAATGCATCCACAGATAATAGCGGTACTTTTCGTAATGCATCAGCGGCATTTCCGCCAGACAGGGTGGGGTCAAGTGCTGTATTATAAATAAGCCGGTCTGTTTTGATTTGTACAAGCGGTGTTTTATGGTATACATCCACCTTTTGCAACTGAAGATTGGCTGGAGACATACCAATCATTCCTAGAGCAACATTTTCGTTTTTGATGTGAATTGAGTGCGTTGTATTGGTAGCATAACCCAATGCGCTCAGTTTTAAAAGATAATTGCCGGGCTGAACTTCTGTGATTTTAAAATAGCCTTCTTCATCACTTATCACTAATTTGATCGGTTTGCCATGCGGAGTAGATACGTTATATAAAGAGATGTTTGATGCTGAAATCTTTTTTTCTGTTAAAGAATCCACTACTTTTCCCGTGATAGTTTGACCGCTATGCTGCTGTTTTATTTGCCCAGACGTAAAGTTCGCCATGCTTAAAAGCAGGAGCAGTACTACTGGTTGCATTATATAAAGTACCTTATTTTTTTTCATAATCATTGTTTCCCCAAATGTTCAAACTTTGTAGGACACCGTGAATTTTATTACGCCAACGGGGCGGGAAATGATGTTAAACTAAGATTTATAGATTCACGTAATATTAGGTACCATTGGTGTAAAAAATTATAAAATGGTTATTAAATTTTTAAATTTGGGTATGACGAATAGAAGGCTTTTGAGCATCGTTTTATTTTTTTGGCTGATTTCATTTTTATACCTTATAATCGGAGCAATTTTATTTTCAAGATCATCCTTTGAAGGAGTGATATTGATTGTGTTTTCGCAATTACTTTTATTGGGAGAGATCATCGTCTGTCTGTTCCATATCTTCCCAAAGTTCTGGCGTGCGGATAAAGCTATTTTCTTAACGGTTAGCGTTGTGCTGTTAATTTTAACCATTGTATTATTGAGGTATTCGTTCGAAGAAGTACTCTTTGTGAAGTATCTTGGATTCAAACCGAATCTTCACCTTGATCCTTATTATTTCATCTACGATAACTTTTATTTTTCATTACCAGGCGTCTTTATCGCCCTGATTGTGTACCTGGTAGCAAAATCTTTTGAGGTTGAAAAAAAGAACAAAGTGCTTCAGGCGGGGATGGAACAGGCTGAATTGAATATCTTGAAATCGCAGCTCAATCCTCATTTTCTATATAATACCTTAAATTATATGTATTCCATAGCATTGCCTTTATCCGAAAATTTATCAACTGCGATCCTAAAGCTGTCGGATACGATGCGGTACACGCTTGCGCAGAATAAGCGGGATATGCTGACGTTAGCTGAAGAAGTCGTGTTTATTGAAGACTATATTGCGCTGCATAGCATGCAGTTTCATCCTAATTTTTACCATACATTTTCAATAACGGGAGCAATAGATAGGCTCTTATTCCCACCTTTATTGCTTGCTCCATTTGTGGAGAATGCCATTAAACATGGCATAACACATGTTGAAAAGCAACCGGTCAATATCCGTTTAAATGTCACGCCAGCAATATTGGAATTTGAAGTTTCCAACTATATCAATAAACAGTTTCAGGAAAAAGGCAGTGGTATCGGAATCGCCAATGTTAAACGGAGACTTGAAATTTTATATCCGGGAAAACATACCTTACATATGGAGAAGAATGATCTGGTTTATCGCGTATCTTTAATTGTGAAATTATGATGAAGGGTGGGGTAGATCGTATTACATACCGGTGCATAGCACTGGATGATCAATTGTATGCGACGGGAATTATTGCAGCATATATCGATAAAACCGCGGATCTGACTTTAATAAAAGCGACCGATGATGCATTCGATGCTTTAAATATGATCATGAGCGGACAGGTCGATCTTATATTTTTAGATATTCAGATGCCAATGATAAACGGTATTCAATTTCTTAAACGTTGCGGAAATAAATGCAAGGTTATTTTAACGACTGCTTATCCGGACTATGCACTGCAGGGTTTTGATCTGGATGTAGTAGACTATCTACTGAAGCCATTTTCCTATGAACGTTTTGAAAAGGCTGTAGATAAGTTTCGGTTATTACAAATAGCGTCCATGACTCCGCAGGTTGAAAATGACTATCTGTTACTAAAAGGTGATGCTAAAAATAAATATTATCAGGTTAAATTTTCAGATATCATGTTTATTAAGGGTTTGAATAACTATATATCCGTCTACACGAAGGATCAGCACATCATTACTTATATGAATCTGAAAGAAATCATTAATCTCATTCCTGCCCGCCTTTTCTGTAGGGTGCATCGTTCCTATATAATCTCTTTTAAATATATCAAATATATAGACGGAAATTCTCTGCTAATTGATGAAGAGAAAATTCCCATCAGTGAAAGCTATAAGGCTACATTTTATTCGAGATTGAAGGAATTTCGATAAAGGGTATGATGTATTTTATAAGGTAAATTTCAAAATGTTATCTTTTTTAATTTCTTAGTAGGGTATAACGAGGTCATCTAAAACATCTTTGTATCGGTTTCGTTCGTGCTATTTTAATTGGTAGTATGATCACACTAAAAATCATAGCACTAATTTAAAAAAATCTCATTAACTCAAGTATTGTCGTAAGTGTAGTTCTCGCGAAAATGGAATTGTTTTAAATACTGTTTGCTAAAATAAATAGATTTATTACTATTTATTTTAGTTTTTTATATTTATATTTGTGTTTGATAATCAATTAACCATGAATTATGATGAGGCAAAAATTAAGACGTGTTGATGATCCCTTGTGGAAATCGATACTGGAGCAGACTTTTGCAGATTTCCTCCGATTTATGTTTCCCGAAGCTGAATTGTTATTTGACTTGAATAAACCTTTTGAATATCTCGACAAAGAGTTTGAGACCTTATTTCCGCCAGAAAAGAGTAATAAAGGTAAAAGATTTGTCGATAAGTTAGTAAAAGTCTATATGAAAGGTGGAGGTGAGCAATTTATCTTTTGTCATATTGAAGTGCAGTCCAATAAGGGTAATAATGATTTGGAAAAACGGATGTTTGAATATTATTATAAAATCACTGATCGATATCAAGTGCCAGTTTGTGCCATAGCGATATTGACTGATGAGAATAAACATTATAAGCCAAAGTTGTATGAACAAAGTTTTTTAGGAACGACTTTACGGTATGAATTCAATTACTATAAGATTCTAAGTCAAAATGAGGAAGATTTACGGTCTAATCCGAATCCATTTGCTGTTGTGGTATTAACGGCATTTTTGGCTATAATTAATAATAATGCGACCGACGAAGAACTTAAAGATATTAAACATGATCTTTACGATCAAATGATGAAAAGGGATATGGAAAAGACTACACGTCAGGGTATTTATGATTTCCTGGCTTATTATGTTAGTTTTGAAGATAAAGAAATTTTTATTAAATTTGAACAAGAAATCGATACAAAATTAGGAAGGAGCACAACAATGGGTACACGTGAATATTTATTGGATAAGGCTAAGCGAGAAGGACAGGAGCAAGAACGTGGATTAGCGGCGGTACGCATCAAGAAATTGGAAGCTCTTGCTGAGGCTGAAAGGGAGAAAGCTGAAGTAGAAAAGTTCGAATCAGCTACTAAAATGTTGAATAGTGGTTTTGATATAGCGATGATTTGTGATATTTTATCTCTTACTCCGGAGCAAGTCGAAAAATTGAAATAAAGTTTTACTGAGCTAATATTAAAAAAGGTGCCTTTGGACACCTTTTTTTGTTGATATCAATTCTCTTTTTGAATCAGTATTTGTGCAGGGGTGGCAGTGTACCATAGTAATATGTTTTCGGCTGTAATAGTGACATATTGAAAAGGTGACATCGTTAAGACGTAACATATTGACGGAGTAACGGGACAAGGGAGTGACTAGCCGGTTGCTTGTAAGACTGAGGAAAAAGTGATTAAAAAGGAGATTCTTTATAGCGTCTCCTTTTTTGTTTATGGCTTTTGATATCTACTTCTTCTATTCAACTATTTTCTGCAAGGAAGACGATTAAACAGCCCATAGCTGTGTTTCAGAGCTGTGTTTTGAACATTTTTACCCTTCTTTTTAAGATCTGTTTCATTTTTTGAGAGCCCAATAGTATAGTTTTGTTTTGCAATTAGAGATTCTGAAAGGCTCTTTTGTAGACCAAACCATAAACTACTAAACTTAAATTTAATAAATGAAATTTTTTATTGACACAGCCAATTTGAATGATATTCAGGAAGCCCAAGACTTCGGGGTTCTCAACGGTGTAACGACCAATCCTACATTAATGGCGAAAGAGGGAATAAGCGGAGATGATCTTGTTAAGAAACATTACCTGGCTATATGTGCTATTGTGGATGGCGATGTCAGCGCTGAGGTGATTGCGACCGATTATGAAAATATGATAGCAGAAGGGCAGGAGCTGGCAAATTTAGATAGCAAAATCGTGGTTAAAGTACCCATGACTCAAGCGGGTATCAGAGCCATCAAATATTTTAGTAACAAAGGCATAAAAACCAACTGTACATTGGTTTTTTCTGCAGGACAGGCATTATTGGCTGCAAAGGCAGGTGCCACGTATGTTTCTCCATTCATAGGCCGTCTGGATGATATTTCTGTTGATGGGCTTGGTCTTATTAAAGAAATCCGAACAATATATAATCATTATCTCTTTCCTACGCAGATACTCGCGGCATCTGTACGTAATAGTACGCATATATTGGGTTGTGCCAAAATTGGTGCAGATGTTATTACATCGCCATTGTCGGCCATTCTTTCTCTTTTAAAACACCCTTTGACAGATAGTGGACTAGCTCAATTTTTAGCGGATCATAAACGAGTTGCTGATCAATATAAATAACGGAATAATGATGATTAGAAAAAACATATCTGAATTGAATGCAATCGTTTATCAAGTAAGAAGAGATATCGTCCGTATGGTGCATGCATGTCAATCGGGTCACCCTGGTGGCTCATTGGGCTGTACCGAACTACTGGTTGTGCTTTATTTTGAAGTTATGAATAGGAAAAGAGGGTTTGATCTAGATGGAAAAGGAGAGGATCTATTTTTTCTTTCGAATGGCCATATTTCCCCTGTATTCTACAGTGTGCTGGCGAGGGCGGGCTATTTTGAGGTGGCTGAACTAGCTACCTTCCGTAAGCTTGGTAGCCGTCTGCAAGGTCACCCCACGACACATGAAGGTTTACCAGGTGTGCGTATTGCATCAGGTTCTTTAGGACAGGGACTATCTGTGGCAATCGGGGCTGCACAAGCTAAAAAACTCAATCATGACGAGGGGCTGATCTATGTGCTTATGGGGGATGGTGAACTGCAGGAAGGTCAGGTATGGGAGGCTGCGATGTATGCGCCACATAATAAAGTGGATAACCTGATTGCCATCATTGATTATAATGGTGCACAGATCGATGGGACGACGAATGATGTTTTGTCTTTGGGTGATTTGCGTGCCAAGTGGTTAGCTTTTGGTTGGCAGGTATTGGAAATACATCAGGGAAATGATATTGCAGCTATATTGGATGGTCTTGGTCAAGCGCAACAGCAGGCTCATCAAGGTCTTCCTACGGTTATTTTACTGCATTCTGAAATGGGAAATGGTGTCAGTTTTATGATGGGATCACATAAATGGCATGGAGTTGCTCCAAATAACGATCAATTGGCTGATGCTTTAGCACAGAATCCACAAACATTAGGAGATTATTAAGCAAAAAAATGAAAAAATATACATATAGCGAATCTAGGGATACCCGCTCAGGTTTCGGAGCGGGACTGTTGGAAGCTGGCCGTCAAGATGAACATGTCGTGGCACTTTGTGCTGATTTGATCGGGTCACTAAAGATGAACGATTTCATAAAAGAATTTCCGGAAAGATTCTTCCAGATCGGTATTGCGGAAGCCAATATGATGGGAATAGCGGCAGGTTTGACCATCGGTAATAGAATTCCGTTTACAGGTACTTTTGCCAACTTCGCAACCGGAAGGGTTTATGATCAAATACGCCAATCGATCGCTTATTCGAATAAAAATGTGAAGATCGCAGCCTCGCATGCAGGACTGACACTGGGAGAAGACGGTGCGACGCATCAGATTTTGGAAGATATAGGGCTGATGAAGATGCTGCCAGGGATGACGGTGATCAACCCTTGCGATTATAACCAGACCAAGGCCGCAACGATTGCAGCAGCAAAGTATTTCGGTCCTGTATATCTCCGTTTTGGAAGACCTGTGGTACCTGTCTTTACTCCAGAGGAACAAGAGTTTGTGATCGGAAAAGCGGTTATGATTAACGAAGGGAATGATGTGACCATTATTGCCACAGGACACTTGGTCTGGGAAGCTATTCAAGCAGGTGAGCTTCTAGAGCAATTGGGCATAGATGCGGAGATTATTAATATACATACCATTAAACCACTGGATGAAGAGGCAATTTTGAATTCGGTACGCAAAACCGGTTGTGTGGTGACGGCGGAAGAGCATAATCGCTTAGGTGGTTTAGGAGACAGTGTTGCACAGCTGCTTGTCCAGAATATGCCGATCCCACAAGAATATATTGCTGTTGATGATTGTTTCGGTCAATCGGGAACTCCTGCACAGTTAATGGAAAAATATGGTTTAAATGCTGCGAACATCGTATCAGCAGTAGAGAAAGTGATTTCCAGAAAAATATATCAACGCGTAAAAGTGATTTAAAAGTGCAAAGCTGTTGGATTGCATGGGCACAAAAAAATCCAAGGAAACCAGCAACTTTAATACACATTAATATTCAAATATAACCAAATGATGATGAGAAAGCTTTGGACGATGCTAGTTATAGTCCTATCCATTTCTGTACTTAAAGCTCAAACCGATCAGGCACCTGAAGGATTTGATGTATATCAACCGGATATTGTACATGGGCAGTTAGATACCATTACTTATCCTTCTTCAACAGTGGGTGTAGAACGCACTGCTGTCGTGTATTTGCCCCCTGGTTTTTCGTCAAAGAAATCGTACCCGGTACTTTATCTTTTGCATGGCATAGGTGGCGATCAGTTTGAGTGGTTAAATAATGGTACACCTCATATTATTTTAGATAATCTGTATGCGCAGGGTAAATTGGAGCCTATGATCGTGGTATTGCCCAATGGCCGTGCCATGAGAGATGATCGTGCTATCGGTAATATTATGGATGCTGATAAAATAGAAGCTTTTTCAATATTTCAAAAAGACCTCATCCATGATCTCATTCCATATGTTGAAAAAACTTATCCTGTGCTTGCCAACCCTTTGAATCGTGCCTTATTTGGATTATCCATGGGGGGAGGGCAGGCTCTAAATTTTGGTCTTGGCAACTTGGATACATTTGCCTGGGTCGGTGGATTTTCTTCCGCACCCAATACCCTGATGCCTGAGCAACTGATCCCACATCCGCAAGAATTAAAAGACAAACTCAAGTTACTCTGGATCTCCTGTGGCGATCAGGATGGCTTAATCAATATTACAAACAGAACACATGTGTATTTGAAAAAGCATGAGGTACCGCATGTGTTCTATATCGAGCCGGGAGGACATGATTTTAAGGTTTGGAAGAATGATTTATATCAGATTTCACAATTATTGTTTAAAGAGCGCAATCTGGACAAATCATAAGATTTTGAGTAGATCCTATAGGCTATTTGGTTCCTGAAAACAGGGTTATAAGTTGACCAAAACAGCCTGATCAATAGGTTTAAAATAATAAGTAAAGGAAACAAAATAGCATGATGAGATTGATGGTAGCTCAATTATTGGCGATCATATGGATAGTAAAGCTGTCCATATTCGGCTATGCCGCATATGGACAGCCTAAAAGTTCATTAAAATTAAAATATGATCAACCTGTGGTTAATCATATCTGGGAGCAGGCCTTACCGATAGGGAATGGACGCCTGGGGGCAATGGTGTATGGGATTCCAGAGCGAGAAGAACTGCAATTAAATGAAGAAACGATTTATGCCGGGGGACCTTACCGCAATGATAATCCGAATGCGTTAAACGCACTTCCTCAAATCCAGCAACTGATCTTCGCTGGTAAAACAGAGGAGGCAGACCGCTTAACAAACCAATCATTTTTCACCAAAACCCATGGGATGCCCTACCAGACGGCAGGTAGCGTCATTCTGAATTTTCCTGACCATAAAGATTACCAGAATTATTACCGTGAATTGGATATCGAAAATGCGGTTGCGCGATCGCGCTATACGGTAGATGGTGTCACCTATACGCGTCAAGTGTTTTCGTCCTTTGCTGATGATGTAATTGTGATGGAAATAACCGCTAGTAAAAAGGGAGCTTTAAATTTTGATCTCGAATATGCAAATCCTTCCATTTGCAACATTTATAAATCCGGTCAAAGTCTAATTTTGGAGGGCAGCGGGACATCGCATGAAGGTATTGACGGAAAAATAAGGTATCAAAAACATACTGCTGTTAAAAATAAGAACGGTCGTGTAACGCTCTCGGATAATAAAATAATGGTATCCGGTGCGACAACAGTCGTGATCTATATGGCTGTTGCCACCAATTTTGTGAATTACAAAACCCTTGATGATCAGGAAGCAGTGCGGGCGGCGGGTACATTGGCAAAAGCTAAAGATAAGACTTTTCAAACGGCATTGAAGCAGCATACCGCCATTTATAATAAGCAATTTGCACGATTCAAATTAGATCTTGGCCAGACAACCGGACAGGAAAATCTGACGACAACTAAACGGATTGAAAACTTCAAAACGACGCAAGATCCCGCTTTGGTGGCATTGCTGGTCCAATTTGGAAGGTATTTATTGATCTGCTCTTCTCAAGCAGGTGGTGAGCCGGCCAATTTGCAGGGTATCTGGAATCGATCGATGAATCCGCCGTGGGATAGCAAATTTACGGTCAATATTAATACCGAAATGAATTACTGGCCAGCAGAGGTGACTAATCTTTCAGAAACACATGATCCTCTATTTCAGATGATCAAAGACTTGAGCGAGAGCGGACGAGAAACTGCTCAGATACTGTACGGTGCTGAGGGCTGGGTCACACACCATAATACAGACCTCTGGCGGGTGACCAGTCCAATCGATTTTGCTGCGGCAGGTATGTGGCCCACAGGTGGGACATGGTTGACGCAGCATTTATGGGAGCATTATTTATACACCGGTGATAAAAAGTTTCTTACCGACATGTATCCTGTCATGAAAGGAGCGGCCGATTTTATTCTTTCTATATTGATTACACATCCTAAACATAAAGACTGGCTGGTCATTGCACCCTCCATATCCCCCGAGCACGGGCCGATCTCTGCGGGGGTTACCATGGACAATCAACTGGCTTTCGATATGCTTACACGTACGGCATTAGCGAGCGAGATTGTCGATCAAGATGCCGCTTATCAAGCGAAATTAATAAAAGCCGCTCGAAAGCTTCCGCCTATGCAAGTAGGCCGGTATGTGCAATTGCAAGAGTGGCTGGAAGATCTTGATGATCCTAAAAGTGACCATCGGCATGTATCGCACTTGTATGGCCTGTATCCGGGAAATCAGATCTCGCCCTATCGGACACCCCAATTATTTGAGGCAGCAGCTAACTCGTTGAAGTATCGAGGTGATTTTGCCACAGGTTGGTCCATCGGTTGGAAAATCAATCTTTGGGCACGTTTGCTCGATGGAAATAAAGCATATCAGATCATTGACAATATGTTGACCTTAGCAAACAATGAAAACCCAGAAGGACGGACTTATCCCAATATGTTTACCGCGCATCCGCCGTTTCAGATTGATGGAAATTTTGGTCTGAGTGCAGGAGTTGCTGAAATGTTGCTACAGAGTCATGACGGAGCGGTGCATATCCTGCCTGCTTTATCCGAATTATGGAGCGATGGCGCTGTTTCGGGTATTGTGGCTAGAGGTGGATTTTATTTGGATATGAACTGGAAAGACGGTCAGATTCGCAACATTGCTGTGACGTCAAAAATTGGCGGAAACCTACGTTTGCGATCTTATTGGCCACTTCAAGGTAAAGGATTGAAAAAAGCCAATGGTGAAAACTCAAATCATCTGTTAAATCCTGTCGCGGGAAAAGAAGCGCTAGTCTCAGCGCAAGCGAATTTGAAGGGTAACCATTTGAGACCAATCTTTGAATACGATATTGCTACTCAAAGAGGTGAGAAATATGTTTTTAACGCACAATGATTGCTTTAAAAGCATGTGAAAGGAAAATATTGACGAACAGAAGGGAATAAAGAGGCCAAAAAAATTAATAGAAAAATAGAATATGTTATTATTAGGAATAGATTTAGGGACTTCCTCTATTAAAGTTTCGGTTATTGATGCACAGACCAATAGGAGAATCGTGTCTACTCAGTATCCCGATAGCGAAGCTGCAATTATTTCGGAACAGCAGGGCTGGGCGGAGCAAGATCCCAATCTGTGGTGGGAGTATACAAAATTGGCGATAAAAAAGCTGAACAATACAGGACTTTATAATCCGAAGTATATCGGTGCTATTGGAATTGCTTATCAAATGCATGGTCTGGTGATCGTAGACAAGGACCAGCGTCCGTTGCGGCATGCTATTATATGGTGCGATAGTCGCGCAGTTGCAATAGGTGATCAGGCAATTTCTGATCTGTCCGCCACTGGTTTTTTAGCCTCACATCTCAATTCCCCGGGAAATTTCACTGCCTCAAAGCTAGCTTGGGTGAAACAGAAGGAACCCGAATTGTATGCGAGGATACATAAATTCATGTTGCCGGGGGATTATTTGAGCATGTGTTTAACGGGTGAGATTAATTCCAATAGCAGCGCGATATCGGAAGGGATTTTATGGGACTTTAAGAATAACAGGATCTCGAAGACCTTACTTGATTATTATGGTATTGACCAGGATTTAGTTCCAGAAATTTTAGCTGTTTTCTCAAATTACGGAATGATCAAACCAGCAGTAGCGGATGAACTGAATCTTTCCAGGGATGTTTTCGTGAGTTACAAAGCCGGTGATCAGCCTAATAATGCACTTTCTCTGAATGTATTCGAACCTGGAGAAGTGGCTGCGACTGCTGGCACATCGGGTGTTATATATGCGGTGACGGATCAACTGGTGTATGATCAGGAATCCCGTGTCAATACATTTGCGCATGTCAACCATAATTCTTCGCAGACAAGCTTGGGAGTGCTGCTCTGTATAAATGGTACCGGTATCCAAAATAGCTGGATGAAAAAAATAACCTCACGGGGTAACGATTACGCGCAGATCAACCAATTGGCTTCTAATATTGCTATCGGTTCTGATGGTATCACGGTATTGCCTTTCGGCAATGGTACCGAAAGAATGTTGAAAAATAAGATGGTGCATGCCCACATCGAAAATATTGATTTTGTACGGCACGACGAAGCGCACCTGTGGCGTGCCGCTCAAGAAGGAATAGCTTTTTCATTCCGCTACGGTCTGGATATTTTGAGGCAGAATGGAATAGAACCCAAAGTAATCCGGGCAGGGCATGCCAATTTATTTTTAAGCTCCATATTTCAGCAATCTTTTGCAGGGGTAACACAGGTGGAAGTCGAGTTGTACGATAATGACGGAAGCGTGGGGGCAGCGCTGGGAGCTGGAATCGGAGCAGAGATATTTGCTTCGAGGAAAGAAGCTTTTGCCGGATTGGAGAAACATGCAATCATTGAACCTTCGCATATCACTTTATATGATGAATTGTATGAGAAATGGAAAGATAGTTTAAATAGGAAATTGTTAAATTAATTAAAAATGGAAGTATTATTAGGAAATCAGGAGTATTTCAAAAACATTGGACAGATAAAATATGAAGGGGTAGATTCGGATAATCCGCTCGCATTTAGATGGTATGATGCTGACCGTGTGGTAGCAGGAAAAACGATGGCTGAGCATCTAAGATTTGCATGTGCTTACTGGCATTCGTTTAATGGTAATGGATCTGATCCGTTTGGAGGACCGACACAGTTTTTTCCATGGGATGCCAAACCTACGATCATAGACCGGGCAAAAGATAAAATGGATGCCGCATTTGAATTTATGACGAAAATGCAATTGCCTTATTATTGTTTTCATGATGTCGATCTGGTTGACTATACGGATAATGTGATTGAAAATGAACAAAATTTGGAGCGTATCGTCCACTATGCCAAGGAAAAACAAACACAGAGCGGTATCAAATTGCTTTGGGGAACTGCTAACCTGTTTAGCCATCACCGTTATATGAACGGTGCTTCAACCAATCCTGATTTTCACGTACTGGCGCATGGTGGTGCTCAAGTGAAAGCCGCTATTGATGCTACGATTGCCCTTGGGGGTGAAAACTATGTGTTCTGGGGGGGACGTGAAGGATATATGTCGCTCCTGAATACAGATATGAAAAGAGAGCAGGACCATCTGGCCCGTTTTCTACATCTTGCAAAAGATTATGCCCGTAAAAATGGTTTCAAAGGTTCGTTCTTTATTGAACCTAAACCTTGCGAACCATCTAAACATCAGTATGACTTTGATGCGGCAACGGTGATCGGATTTTTGAGAAAGTACGATCTACTGGATGATTTTCAGTTAAACCTGGAAGTAAATCATGCGACGCTTGCGGGACATACTTTTCAGCATGAATTGCAAGTTGCTGCAGATGCGGGACTTTTAGGGTCTATCGATGCTAACCGTGGTGATTATCAAAATGGCTGGGATACGGACCAATTTCCAAATGATCTGAATGAACTGACCGAATCGCTGTTAATTATTTTAGAGGCTGGTGGCTTAAAAGGTGGCGGTGTCAATTTTGACGCTAAAATTCGTCGAAATTCAACGGATCCTGCCGACCTGTTTTATGCCCATGTCGGTGGAATGGACAATTTTGCTCGTGCTTTGGTCATTGCCGACAATATTCTTCAGAAATCAGACTACAAAAAAATCAGAGCAGAACGCTATGCTAGTTTTGATGCTGGTGCCGGTGCTGATTTTGAGCAAGGTAAATTGACGTTGGAAGACCTCCGAAACTTTGCTGCTGAAAATGGTGAACCTAAACTTATTAGCGGTAAGCAGGAATATTTAGAAAATTTAATAAACCGTTATATTTAACCGCCTTTATTCGTTAATTGTTTTTTTTCGTTATAGTTATGGGAAGGGCTCTGGCTCTTTTCATAACTTATTTAAAACCTATTTTATAAAACGCAAATCCTAAAAGTATCCATAACCCTAAACCCGGTTAGATCGCAACAATGTGGAAGGGAAGAAACTTAAATCTGTTACTGTAATTTTTTAATACGAGAAAAAAATATCATTGTTTTATGAGAATAATTGCCATCTTGTTCAGCTTTTTTATTTATCAGCATGTTGTTGCCAAGATCAAGCTTCCGGCTTTAATCAGCGACCGTATGGTACTGCAACGCGATGTCGATCTGAAATTGTGGGGCTGGGCAGACAGTGGCGAGAAAGTAACCATCCGTTTTCAGGGAAAAATTTACCATACACAACCTGATGCTGCTGGCAAATGGTCTGTGAGCCTGCCTCCGCAGCAAGCTGGGGGACCGTTTCTTATGGAAATTAATGAGCTTGTGATTCGGGATATTCTTATTGGCGATGTCTGGCTGGCCTCAGGACAGTCAAACATGGAAACCCCTATACTGCGTTTAGTGGATCGGTATCCCGAGATCAATGTGTCCAATAATCACATGATACGCTATTATAAAGTACCGACACAGGAAGTCGTACAGGAAAAAGAGCAGATTGCTTCGGGCGCAAAATGGTACTCAGCGACAGCTTCTGATGTGATCAATTGGACCGCCTTAGCCTATTTTTATGCGCAGGAAGCGTACCGCCATACGGATGTTCCTGTCGGTATATTGGTGGCCAGTAAAGGTGGCAGTACCATTCAAAGTTGGATTAATCAAGCGCATTTAAAAGAATTCCCAGGGTTGACCGTCAATAAAGAAGCCTTGGCGGTTTTAGAAAATGTGGCTCTGGATCAAGGTGCCAATAAATGGTACCGTGCAGATTGGGATGATCGTGACTGGAAAATAGCAACGGTGCCAAGCCGCTGGAATGAAACGGGTCTAAATGTTAAAGGTACAGTGTGGTACCGTAAAGATTTTAATTTACCTCCTGATATGGAGGGCAAGCACGCTAAGCTTTACTTAGGAACAATGGTCGATCGTGATTCTGTCTTTGTGAACGGCATATTTGTAGGCGCTACTTCTTATTTCTATCCTCCCCGCAAATATGATATTCCAGCAGGAATTTTGAAATCGGGAAAAAACAATATCACCATCCGTTTAACAGCTCATGCCAATGATGGTGGCTTTATCCCAGATAAACCATACCGAATGAGCAATGATGAAATAGAAGTGGACCTCACAGGTGAATGGAAGTACAAAGTAGGCCAAGATTTAAATGTATTGGAGCTGGCAAAAAAACAGCTTCCAAACCTGGAAAGCATGGGGTCGATGCTTTACAATGGGATGATCTATCCACTGCGCGACTATGAGGTGAAAGGGGTGATCTGGTATCAAGGGGAAAGTAATGCTGGAGATCCAAATTATGCGAAGTATTTAAAAGCACTGATCGCAAACTGGCGGACAACCTTAAAAAAAGATGCACTTCCTTTTTTACTTGTACAGCTCCCTAATTATGGTCAGAAACCTGTGAATCCACCATTTGAAAGTGGCTGGGCCCGCATTCGGGAAGCGCAATTGCAAACCGCACTGGAAGTACCTAAAACGGCCTTGACGGTAACTTATGATCTGGGTGAATGGAATGATATTCACCCTTTAAATAAAAAAGATCTTGCTTACCGTTTGTTTTTGCAAGCTCGTCAATTGGTCTATGGAGAACAGTTGGTTAGTAAAGGTCCGCTTTATAAAAATATGAAGATCGATGGAAACAAGATTGTTTTGTTTTTCCAAAATAGTGCAGGTGGTTTAAAGAGCCGTGAAAATAGTTTAAAACATTTCGCCATAGCTGGCGAAGATCAGGTCTTTGTTTGGGCCGATGCGGTCATTAAAGGTAATACGGTCATGGTGAGCAGTAATGAAGTTCCAAACCCTGTAGCCGTTCGTTATGCCTGGAGTGACAATCCGGAAGAAGCAAATCTTCAAAATAAAGAAGGATTACTTGCCTCGCCATTTCGTACAGACAATTGGTAGCGAGCTGTGGGCAACGGGGCGATACATGCGGGGGTAATCAATAATATATCAGAGAAAAATTATGAACAAAACTAAATTTATGTTTAAGAAAAAGTCAGTGTTATTGTTCTGTGCAGGTCTGTTTGCCCTATCGGCAACCGATGTAATGGCACAGCCTAATGCGATAAAAAGTAATCAGACACAAAAGTTTGTTCACAAAGGTGCGGGTAATCCCTACTTGCCACTTTGGGAGCATTTGCCGGATGGTGAACCTCGCGTCTTTGAGGATCCCGATCATCCCGGAAAATACCGTGCTTATATCATCGGGTCGCATGATCTGAGATTTGACAGTTATTGTGGACCTGATATCCGGATGTGGTCTGCACCTGTTGATGACCTGTCCAGCTGGAGAGATGATGGACCTATTTTCACTTATGAGACTGGTGGTCAGTGGGATGTCATGTATGCGCCAGATTTAGTTGAAGTAAAAAGAAAGGATGGCCGCAAAGAATACTATTTATACCCACACAGTCGGGGAGAGCACCGCGAAGCTATGGTGGTGAAAGGAGATCGTCCTGATGGACCTTTTAAACCGATCAATTTGACGGAAGATGGTACACGTACATTACCCGGAAGCGTGATTGGATTTGATCCGGCTATATTTGTCGAGCAAATAACAGATCGGAATGATCCTGATTTTGAAATCGGTTTTAGGGCATATGCCTACTGGGGTTTTCAACGCTCTTTGGCCGCTCAATTAGATCAGAATACAATGTACACGGTGAGACCCGGAACAAAAATAATCGATCGTTTTATTCCTGCTAGTGCAAGCTATGGTGTGTTAAGGGATCCAAAGGGTACGGAATATGCGCATGTTTTACCGGGCGAGGATCTGGGTTCTTTTAATTTCTTTGAAGCCTCTTCTATCCGAAAAGTCGGCAATAAGTATGTGTCAGTTTATAGTGGTTATTCAGGACCTGAATATGGTGTCGGAAGTTCGAATTCTACATTGCGTTACCTGATTGGTGATTCACCATTGGGGCCATGGAAGAGTGGGGGTGTGCTGGTAGATTCGCGCGGGCCGGTCCTGAATCAGGATGGTACAGCGATCGAGACAAGTAATGCGGGGCATAATACGCATGGCAGTATCGAGGAAATTAATGGGCAATGGTATGTTTTTTACCATAGACCGCCAAGAGGATTCGGATTTGCGCGTCAGGCAGTAGTCGCTCCGGTTATCATCGATTGGGACGAAAAACCAGTCGCACAAGGTGGATCGGTACGTATCAGGGCTTATGATCCGTATGCCGAAAATAAAATGGTGACGGTTAAGGATAGTCAGGGTAAAGAATATAAGGGTGCAGAAGTGACTTCTGAGGGCTTTCACATTTTTGGACTCGATCCTTATCAATATTATTCAGCGGGATATACGGCCTATCTGTCGGATATCAGTACCATGCAAGATTCTTGGGATATATGGGATAATCATATGCCGGTTACAAACCTCAGAAATGGGAGTGTTGTCGGTTTTAAATATTTTGGTTTTGGGGGGTTGAAACATGATCAATTTGGACTGAAAGCTTTTGAAGGAACAAAAAAAGGAAACAATACGATGTTTAACCTATTTATTACTCGAAAATCTAAAAAGTCTTTTAAAGTTAATGTTTGGTTGGATGGTCCTTATGATAATGCCACCTGGAAAGGTCAGAAAATAGGTGAAATTGTGGTTCCTGAAAATGCGAAGGACGAAACCACAGCATTTAAAATTGATGTCTCCAAATATGTTGATCATCTTGATAAAAAGCATGCTATCTACCTGGTGGCAGAAGGGGGAGATCATGAAATCCTGTTTGACTTTATTGGTCTGGGATTTAGTTCAAAGCATACTAAAATTGAACGCCCGATCGTACCTCAAGTGCGTATCGCTGTCAACGGCAAAGCGCTGGAAATACCGGCTGTACCTGTTCGGTCGACCAATGCAAATGGCATTGTTGACTATGGTCAGTATGAGATTAAAAGCAAAATTTCATCACAACAAGCAGCTGCACCAGTTGTGACGGCATCGTCGGATAATCCTGCTGTTAAAATTTCCATTAAACAAGCTGCATCATCCTCGGGAACTTGTCGGGTAACATGTGACTACAACGGGGTGTCCAAGATTTATAATGTTATATTTACTACTGAATAAGTCCCTAGATAAACCTAATAAAATAGATTAGTATGATGAAAATTCATTTAACAGGTAGTTGTATAAGATGGTATTGGATTTTAGTTTTGTTGTTATTTATAAATCCAATCTATGGACAACATGTGGATCATAAAGCAAAAAACCCGATCATCTTTGCCGACGTCCCAGACCTTTCGATGATCCGTGTAGGTGATACTTATTATATGAGCAGCACGACGATGCATATGAATCCCGGATTACCGATTATGAAATCCAAAGACTTGGTTAACTGGGAGATGATCGGTTATGGACATTATACCCTGGCTGATATGGATGAGCTGAATCTGGATCATGATAAAAATACTTATGGTCGGGGATCATGGGCAAGTAGTTTACGCTATCATCAAGGAACCTATTATGTCAGCACATTTGCACAGACTACGGGCAAGACTTATATTTATTCGACTCAGGATATTGAAAAAGGACCTTGGGATCGAAAGGAGTTTAAGCCTGCTTTGCATGATCATAGCTTATTTTTTGAAGGGGATAAAATCTATATGATCTGGGGTGGTGGTAAGATCAATATTGTTGAACTGCTGCCCGATTTATCTGGAATAAAACCCGAGACGCAACGGGTATTAATTGAAAACGCAACCTTACCGACCACTCCTGTGGGTACGCAAGGTGGCCTTCCGGCCGAAGGCTCTCAAATTTTTAAAATAAATGGGAAATATTATCTGTTTAATATTTCCTGGCCTCCAGGTGGCATGCGTTCTGTGATTGTGCACCGTGCTGATAAAATAGATGGGCCATATGAAGGGCGGGTGGTTTTACAGGATCAAGGTGTAGCGCAGGGGGGATTAATTGATATGCCAAATGGTGCCTGGTATGCTTATCTTTTTCAGGATTATGGTGCTGTGGGACGTATCCCATATCTTGTTCCTGTTACATGGAAAGCGGGTTGGCCGGAGCTTGGTGTTCATGGTAAAGTACCCGATGTTTTGGATCTTCCCGCTAGCAACGGATTAATTCCTCATCTGGTCAATTCTGATGATTTTGACCGTGAGGAGGGTAAGCCGGATTTGCCGTTGGTCTGGCAATGGAACCACAATCCTGTTGCGGAGTTATGGTCTGTAAGTGAAAATAAAGGAAACTTGAGACTGAAGACAGGACGTTTAGATCAACACTTCTTACAGGCAAGAAATACTTTGACACAGCGCACGTTTGGCCCCACCTGTGAGGGAGAGACTGCAATCGATATTTCTGCTATGAAAGATGGCGATTTTGCAGGTTTATCTTTACTGCAGCAAAACTATGGCTTGCTGGGCGTACGCATGGAAGGCGGTCAACATTTTTTAGTGAACAGCAATGCGAAGAAAGGAATCGAAGAAGAGCTGGTACGTATCCCGTTGCATCAAAAGCAAGTTTACCTAAAGGTGAAATGTGATTTTACAAACAAAAGAGATGTTGCCACTTTTTTCTATAGCCTCAATGGTGAAAAATGGGAACCCATAGGAACGGAATTTAAAATGACGTATACGATACCCCATTTTATGGGATATCGATTTGGATTATTTAATTATGCGACTAAAAATGTGGGTGGATTTGTTGATTTTGACTATTTCCACATCCGGCCCTAATTTTTTAACGGTCTTAGGACTTTACGGATTTAATAGCTGTAGGTCCCGATAATTCTTCAAGCTCCTACGTCATTATAACGTAGGGGCTTGTTTTTTTAGTTGGACATTTGTTCAAAATGTAGGGATGAAACCTACACCATCTAAATTTTTAGTAAAGTGGTTAGTTTTACCAAAAAACTTTCTTTTTAGCGGTTTTATTCTACTATTTAAACATTTTTATCTGTTAATAACACATATGTATCAGGTGCTAAATCGTCGTACTTGTAATTTTACAATTGTCATCATGAACTTGTGACACTGAACACATCGATAATCATAAACATTATCGGTAAACCTAAGAAATATCAGGTATGCTGCAGCAGCTGCATGATGCATAAAAACCAATTATTGACAAGACAAAAATGAAAACTGAAACGCAAACAATAGGCGAACAGAAAGGTTTCTATAAACTTTCGTCGTTGCAACGCATAGGATTTGGATCTGGTGATCTGGCGCAAAATCTCATTTACCAGACGGTATCGATGTATTTGCTTATTTTTTACACAAATGTATTTGGAATCTCTGCAACGGCAGCGGGCATTATGTTTCTGGTAGTTCGTATTATTGACGTGATATGGGATCCGATTGTGGGCGCATTTGTTGATAAAAAAAATCCTAAAATGGGAAAATACCGTTCGTATTTAATTTTGGGAGGAATTCCATTAACTGGATTTGCCATACTCTGTTTCTGGAATGGATTTTCAGGATCATTGCTTTATGCCTATATGACCTATGTTGGCTTATCTATGATCTACACCTTGATCAATGTGCCTTATGGAGCACTAAACGCATCGCTGACGCGCGATACGGACGAAGTTACAAAACTGACATCCACCCGGATGTTTATGGCCAATATGGGCGGTCTGGCAGTAGGGTATGGGGTACCCATACTAGTTCAGTATCTTTCCCCAAATGGAAAGATCAATTCTCCTGAATCTGCTCAAGCCTGGTTTATTACAATGACACTCTATGCTATCGCGGGGTTATGCTTATTGGTTTTCTGTTATACGCAAACTAAGGAACGTGTTGTCATGGATGTGAAAGAAACCGAAAATGTAAAAGTTTCGGATCTGTGGACTGCATTTAAACATAATGGACCTTTGCGCATATTGGCATTCTTCTTTATCACTGCATTTGCCATGATGGCAATCGGTAATGCAGCGGGCTCATATTATATGATCTATAATGTCCAAGCACCAGAAATGCTTCCTTATTTTATGGCCTTAGGATCTATTCCAGCCTTTATTTTTATGCCACTGGTGCCTGCGATAAAGCGTGCGATAGGTAAAAAACAACTGTTTTATGTGTTCTTAACAATCGCCATTTTAGGAATGATCATGCTTTATGTTATTTCTGTCATACCCGCTTTAAGGAGCCAGGTCTGGTTGGTGCTGGTGGCGCAATTTATTAAATCCACAGGCATCATAGTAGCTACAGGATATATGTGGGCATTGGTACCCGAAGTGATTTCCTATGGCGAGCATGCGACAGGAAAACGGATTTCAGGTATCGTGAATGCTTTGACCGGTATTTTTTATAAAGCAGGTATGGCCCTAGGGGGCGTTGTACCAGGTCTAGTACTCGCATATGTCGGTTTTGACAAAGACAATACCATTGCGCAATCGGCTTTTGCCGAACAGGGTATCCTTTGGTTGGTGGTTGTTATACCTGCTATTTTATTACTGGTAGCCATGTTTATTATCTCAAAATATGAATTGGATGATGCGGTGATTGATAAAATAAATCATGAAATAGAATCAAGACACAAGAATTAAATCGTTAAAAATGAATAAAGTAAAGATCGTTTTTTTGGCTGGCATCGCTACATTGGGTTTGGCATGCACCTCGACTAAATCACAACAGATAACGGGTGATCGAACCTCTGAAGACCAAGTTATATTGAAGCATGCTTTTCAGGATAAATTTTATATCGGTACAGCTTTGAATCTGGATCAAATATGGGAACGCAATGCCGCCGCTATTTCGGTGGTAAAAGCTCAATTTAATTCCATCGTGGCCGAAAACTGTATGAAAAGTATGTACCTGCAACCCCGGGAAGGAGAGTTTAATTTTAAAGATGCAGATCGTTTCGTTGCATTTGGAGAGCAGCATGGCATGCATATCATCGGGCATACTTTAATGTGGCATTCGCAGACGCCAAACTGGTTCTTTGTGGATGATAAAGGTAAGGATGTCTCGCGCGAAGTTTTGATTGAAAGGATGCGCAAGCATATCCATACTGTTGTAGGACGGTTTAAAGGTCGTATTCATGGCTGGGATGTGGTCAACGAGGCTGTGTTGGATAATGGTGAATTACGGAAAAGTAAGTTTTACACGATCATCGGTAAAGATTTTATTAAACTCGCCTTTCAGTTTGCGCAAGAGGCAGATCCTGATGCCGAATTCTACTACAATGATTACTCAACAGCTATTCCTGCTAAACGAAATGGAATTATAAAGCTGGTCAAAGAGGTGCTCGATTCGGGTGTCCGTGTTGATGCTATTGGCATGCAAGAACATAATGGCTTGGATAATCCTGCCCTGAGTGAAGTGGAAAAGTCAATTGTCGATTTCGCTAGTTTAGGGACAAAAGTGATGGTGACGGAAATGGATATTTCTGTATTGCCTCATGTTAATCCCAATATGGGAGCAGAAATCAGTGAAACGTATCAGTATAAAAATGAATTAAATCCATATAAAGAAGGTTTACCGGATACGATAGCGAAAGCCTTAGCAAGCCGTTACAAGGATTTTTTTAAATTGTATCTAAAACATCACGATAAAATAACGCGCGTGACGGTATGGGGTGTCGGTGATGGCGATTCTTGGAAAAATGGATGGCCAGTTCCCGGACGAACGGACTATCCTTTGTTATTTGACCGAGACTATAAACCTAAACCTTTTGTCAAGGATTTAATTGAATTAGCAAAACAAAAATAACCCTATAATTTTATGAATAAAGGACGATATTTAGTACCCAATGATTTTATGGCTGATCCGTCGGCACATGTTTTTGACAATAAAATTTACATATATCCTTCGCATGATTGGGAAAGTGGTATTTTGGAAAATGATCATGGTGATCATTTTGATATGAAAGATTACCATGTTTTTTCTATGGATGATATCGACGCCGAGGCGGTCGATCATGGCAAAGTACTGGACGTAGCAGACATTCCGTGGGGAGGAAGACAGCTCTGGGATTCGGATGTGGCGACAAAAAATGGTAAATATTATCTTTATTTCTCCTTAAAGGATAAAACGGACGTATTTAGATTAGGTGTAGCCGTTAGTGATACGCCCTATGGCCCTTTTGTTCCAGAAGATAATCCGATCAAAGGAAGTTATAGTATAGATCCCTGTGCTTTCCAAGATGAGGATGGTAGCCATTATCTTTACTTTGGCGGTATATGGGGCGGACAGCTTCAATATTATCGAAATAACAAAATGACTTATCCCATGGATCTGCCGCACTGGCATGACGAAGCATTATGTCCAAAAGTTGCCAAATTAACAGACGATATGTTGCAATTTGAGGAAGAACCAAAAGATCTTGTTATTTTAGATCAAGAAGGTAACCCTCTTAAACAAGGTGATCTAGACCGCCGTTTTTTTGAAGCTTCCTGGATGCATAAATATGGCGACAAGTATTATTTCTCTTATTCTACCGGTGATACGCATCTATTGTGTTATGCAATAGGGGATAATCCTTATGGTCCATTTACGTATCAAGGCGTGATTCTGACTCCCGTGGTCGGTTGGACAACTCATCATAGTATACTGCAATTTAAAGAGAAATGGTATTTGTTTTATCATGACTGTGTGCCCTCTGGCGGTAAAACATGGCTGCGGAGTATGAAAGTAGTCGAGCTGGAATATGATGAAAAGGGATTAATCAAGACACTGGATGGGCAAGAATAGTAAAACTGAGGAACTTTTTTAGCTTATCCAATTATCCAATTATCCAATTTTAAACTTGATTCTTTAATCACATGATGAAAATAAGTTGTTTTCTTTTGCTTTTTATTTTCCCTTTTTCTTGTCTTCGGGCGGAGGATGGAAGTAAGCTATGGCTCAGGTATGTTCCTGTCTCTAAAGAAATAGCTCAAACTAGATCCATCACGGTTGCTGCTGAAAACCCAATTGCGGTACGTGCACAACAAGAATTAATTACTTTTTGGAGAGGACAGTCCATTGACTTAAAACTAGATAAAAAATTGCCGTATTTAAAAGATGGTTTTAAAATTACAGGTCATTCCGAGCGAATAAAAGTCGTCGCCAATGAGCCTGTCGGTTTGCTGTATGCGGCTTACCATCTGTTAAAGCTGCAGGAAACTGATCAACAGGTTTCAAGTTTGAATGTAGAAGAAATACCATCGTTTGATATCCGTATGCTCAATCATTGGGACAATCTTGATCGCACCGTTGAACGTGGTTATGCCGGATATTCCCTGTGGAAATGGGACGAATTGCCAGGTGTCATATCTCCTCGATATGAGGAGTATGCACGAGCAAATGCCTCCATCGGTATTAACGCTACTGTTATTAATAATGTGAACGCTTCTCCTCAGATCTTGAACACGGCATATCTGGCTAAATTGCAGGGTCTGGCAACTGTTTTCAGACGCTATGGGATTAAAATTTATTTATCTGTTAACTTTTCTTCTCCAAAAATTTTAGGAGGAACTTCTGATTCGGATCCTCTTAATCCGGAGGTCATTTTGTGGTGGAAGAATAAGGTGAAAGAGATTTATCAGGTAATTCCTGATTTCGGCGGTTTTTTGGTGAAAGCGAATTCGGAAGGCCAACCTGGTCCTCAGGATTATGGCAGAACGCACGCTGAAGGGGCAAATATGCTTGCCGCTATTTTAAAACCGTATCAGGGTTTTGTGATGTGGCGGGCATTTGTTTACAATCCCACAACCGAGGATCGTGCCAAGCAGGCCTATCAGGAATTTGTGCCACTCGACGGTGCCTTTAGCGATAATGTGATCATTCAGATTAAAAATGGACCGATAGATTTCCAGCCCCGTGAACCTTTTAATCCGCTCTTCGGTGCACTTCGGAAAAGTAATGAGATGGTCGAATTTCAGATCACGCAAGAGTATCTGGGATTTTCGAATCATTTGGTTTATCTAGCACCACTATTCAAAGAGACACTGGATAGTGATACTTATGCCGATGGAAAGGGGAGTACAGTCGCAAAATTGACAGATGGTACATTAAGACCAGCACGGAAAACAGCGATTGCAGCCGTAGCGAACATTGGCGACAATATCAACTGGACAGGTCACCACTTTGCACAGGCGAATTGGTATGCCTATGGTAGACTGGCGTGGAATCATCAGCTCTCGTCTGAGCAAATCGCTGAAGAATGGATTGCGATGACATTTTCGAAAGATAAATCGATTATTGATGCCGTAAAGGAAATCATGATGACTTCGCGGGAAGCTGCTGTTCATTACATGATGCCCTTGGGGCTGCACCATATCTTTGCTTTTGATCACCACTATGGACCGGAACCGTGGGGCGATCAAAAGGGAGGCCGTCCCGATTGGATGCCCTGGTATTATCATCAAGCAGATACGATAGGCGTTGGGTTTGATCGGACAGCAAGCGGTAGCAACGCAATCACACAATACAGTCCTGAAGTCGCGAACATATATGGAGATATCAAGCTCTGTCCTGATCAGTTTTTACTCTGGTTTCATCATGTACCATGGAATTATACCATGAAGAGCGGAAGGTCCTTATGGGATGAATTATGTTATAAATATGATGATGGCGTCATGCAGGTACGCGACATGCAAAAAACATGGGATAGATTGGAAGGCCAGGTCGACCAGCAGCGTTTTGCTGATGTGCAATCCAAATTGAAGATTCAAGCTAAAGATGCGGTCTGGTGGAAAGATGCCTGTCTCCTTTATTTTCAAACATTTTCAAGGAGACCAATACCTTATGACATCGAAAGACCTGTGCATGAATTGGAGGATCTGAAGCGGATTAAGCTGGATATGAAACATCATAATTAAAGTCTTATTGCTCACAGTGGTAAATGTTAGTAAGGTGTATGCCCGTTTTTTTATGAGATTCGCCATAAACTAATCGTCCTTATAATCGCTTTCTATTCAGGGTATCGTGTTGAATGGACGATAGCGTGTTTTACTTATGATGAATTAAAAAATTATTGAAAACATAAATAACAAAGATAAGATGCAGATCATGCAACAGAAAAAACAGATAAAATTAGGATTATTGTCCGGCCTATTTGCTTTTACTTTACTATCATCCTGTCAGGCAATGCGCGCAGATGAGAGAAAAGAGCCGATCGGAAAAGTGGTAGGGCAACCCTTGTACAGTAATTTCAAATACACCGGCAACGACGCTTTCTATAGTGAAAATCCAATTGTGCCAGGTCAATTTTACAGCACCATTTTACAGGGATGCTATCCTGATCCCAGTATCACCAGAAAGGGAGATGATTATTATTTAGTCGCTTCTTCCTTTGTGATGTTTCCTGGCGTTCCTATTTTTCATTCCAAAGATATGGTCAACTGGAAGCAGATCGGCCATGTGTTAAACCGCGAGTCTCAGTTGCAGGTTGGTACTGCAGGTATCAGTGAGGGTGTATATGCGCCGGATATTATGTATAATCCAAATAATGACACCTTTTATATGATCACAACGCAGTTTGCTTCGGGGATCGGTAATATGGTTGTTAAAACTAAAGACCCGAAAGCAAACAATTGGTCTGATCCGATTAAATTACAGTTTGATGGAATTGATCCGGCTTTATTTTTTGATGATAATGGCAAAGCATATGTGGTGCATAATGATGCTCCGGATAAAGGAAAAGAACTATACACAGGTCATCGGGTGATAAAGATCTGGGAATACGATGTTGCGACTGATCAGGTGATCCCGGGCACGAGTAAGATCATCGTTGATGGGGGAGTAGATCTTTCTAAGCAACCCATCTGGATTGAAGCTCCACATATTTATAAGAAAGATGGACAATATTATTTGATGTGCGCTGAAGGCGGAACGGGAGGGAATCACAGTGAGGTTATTTTTTCAAGCAGTCATCCAATGGGACCCTATGTTCCTGCGAAAAATAATCCGATTCTATCACAGCGTCATCTCCCCGCAGATAGACCCAATAAAGTCGATTGGGCGGGTCATGCTGATTTAGTTCAAACGGTTAACGGCGAGTGGTATGGCGTGTTTTTGGCGGTTAGACCCAATGAAAAGAATCGTGTCAATACAGGGCGGGAAACATTTGTGCTACCTGTTGACTGGGCTGGTGAATGGCCGATTTTTAAAGGAGGAATGGAGCCCCTTAAAGCATTGGTGCATACACCGAAAGGGATTGAAACTAGTAAAGATAAATCAAGCTTTTTTCCAAATGGCAATTTCACTTTTACGGATTCATTAAATGAAAAAGTGCTGGATGAACGCTGGATTGCCTTGCGTGGACCTCGTGAAAAATTTATAGTGAATGAAAAGAATGAATTAGCTATTAAACCTTTTGATGTTCATATTAATGAGAAAAAACCAATTTCGGCACTATTTTACAGACAGCAGCACCTCGCATTTGCGGCGGAGGTTGAAATGGATTATACTCCAGATTCTGAAAAGGACTTTGCTGGTATTACCTGTTTCCAAAGTGAAAAATTCAACTATGTATTGGGTGTTACAAAATCCAATAATGAATATTATATGCGATTAGAGCGTTGCGTAAATGGTGTGACAAAAGTCCTTGCGCAGCAGAAAATCAATAGATCGGGTAAAATGAAATTACGCGTTAGTGCATCTGGTGATGACTATACATTTTCATATGCTTTAGCTGGTCATGATTATCAGAATCTAGGTGGAACTGTATCGGGAGATATTCTTTCTACAGATGTCGCAGGTGGTTTTACTGGGGCTATGATCGGTCTTTATGCAACCTCTGCATATGCAACACCGGTAGAAAAATAGGGTGACGGTCTTTATTGCTATGCTTATCAAGGAAATTCGATTATGTATTTTCCCTGATAAGCATATTTTTTTAGTTTAATCTAACGCTTTTGTATCCCTATTGCTTAAGGTGTTAAACCCAGCACGACATGCGCATAATTAATCCCCAGCTGTCTATAACCTGCGGCACTAAAGTGCAGGCCATCTGCCACACCTTCACAATCCTTTGAAGAGACAACATGAGCATTTTGAAGAGTTTTGGGTAGCGTTCTAATAATGGTATTCATGCTCGCACATTTACCACCTTGATCTGCTGCTAATAATTCACCAGCTAGGAGTGGAGTTTTTTCTTCCTGCAATGCTAGATCTTTCAATAGGTTGTGATATACTTGACTGACCTTGTTAGGCCAATCTTGGTCTCCCGTATTTGATTCGCCCTGATGGAGTAAGATGCCTTTGATGACTCCACTTTGCTGTGCGATCTTTCCCATTTCAACTAATCTATCGTAGGGATTATTGTCGTACGCAGCTAACATACCCTTCATCCAGTTAGGGGCTTTTTCTACATAATTTGCCACACTATCTTGATCGAACAATTGGATATGGCATCCCCCAATGGAGACATTTATGATTCCAATACGGATGCTATCGGGTAGATTTTCAGCTAGGGTTCTACCAAAATAGTCTGCAGGTGTAAGACCTGTATTGCATCGGGTGATAGGAGGTTTGGCGAGATACCATTCTCCTTTTTTACGATTGAGATCCGGGCAGTCAACCGCTTGAAGTGAATAGAAACGGTTATTGACTAAGGTGTCTTGATCTTCAAATTTGCTATGTCCTTCCATGTTGGATTGACCAAAACACAAATAGATATGAAAGTTTTTGTCTTGTGCATAACCAAGCGTGCAAAAAAACAAAAACAGTAAAAGAAATTTAAATTTTAAGGTGCGTTTTTTCATAGTTTTAATTTATCCTATTTTTTTAGAGAGGGAAATCTTCCCTCTCTTTTATTCTATACTTGCTTATTATTTTTGCTTTTGAAGTGCTTCTGCTACCGCTTGATATGCGGGTTTACGAATAAAGGATTCTGTCCAGATTCCAATCGGTTCGCCTCTTCTCCAAAAAGAGTTTTCACGATCGGGGCTGTCCAGAGGACTCCAGATGGTGATCCCATATTGTTGTGCTTTAGGGATAATTTCAAAGTATTTTTCAATGACAAATTGATACATGTCTGCTTGCTGCTGATACATTTCGGCAGTCGCATTTGCCGTTTTGATGTTATCTCCAAGACCGATATCAAGTTCAGATACTTTGATCATTTTGCCCGTTGCGGCGAGCAATTTGTACATATTGACGATCTGATCTTTATTGGCCGTGCTATTGATGTGCATCTGCGTACCGATGCCATCTACCTTGGCACCTTTGCTTTCCACATAATTGACGTAGGCAATTAAACCTTTACATTTATCACCACTACCTTCAAGACCATAATCGTTTATAAAAAGGATATCATCGGGATTACCATATTTACGAGCAAATTGAATGGCTTTGACGGCATAATCTTTTCCGAGATAATCTTGCCAATAAAATTCATCCTCTGCTAACTCGGCTTTGCCAATTCCAGTTTTCAAGGCGTACTGATCAGGCCAATCGGACATGGGCTCATTGACCACATCCCAAGCTTTGACATAATCTTTGGTTACAGACATCATGCCTGCAATAAAAGTTTCCAAGGCTTGGGTCAGTATGGATTTTTTCTCTTCAGGTGTTTTTTCAATAACAGTTCCGCCAGGTCCTCCATATCCTTCACCTTCGGCGGACTGCGAACGGGTTGAATTATTGCCCCATCCAAACCAACCACTTATACCACTTTCAAAGTTTCCACCGGCGATGATATCTGCATTAGTGCCCACCTTTTTTAAGGAAACATCGTCTATAAAAATTGTTCCGACATATTGTCCAAAATTGATGATAAATCGATTACGAACGGCAGTGGTCGTTAATTTAAGTTCGTATTCTTTATATTCCGTGGTGAGTGCAATAGATCCAAAGCTATCACCTGTATAATTGGATGTAGCTTGGAGATCAATGCCTATACTACCTGCCTTACTACCTTTTGCAGCAATTTTTAAAATGTATTCTGTATTTGTTTCAATACCGGCAATATCATATGCTGTCTGTGCTTCCCAGGCGTTTACAACTGATGGATTTGTCATTTTCATGGAATAGCCTGATTCGGATGGGACATTGATGCCTCCTGGACCAGGATCTGAACCGGCGGGTAGCTTAACTGGAGCAATTAAGCTATTTAAATAAGTGGCATTCTGCCCTGAATGCCAAGTAAGTGTATGACCAAAAAGAGCCATGTTATTTTCTTGTGCAGCTTTGATCACACGTTCCAGTTTACTTAAGTTCAGTGTGCCATCGGCTTGTACAATAGAAGCATGTTTCATTTCGTATCCCATGACCATTTCTTCAAAGTTGCGATTTGCTAAACGGTACATCACTCCTTTATTGAGATAATCGTCCATATTTAGTGCCACCCCCCATTTGAAATTTGGATGCACACTTTTATCGATGTAGGAGATTAACGGGCTATAGGCATCAATATTTTCTTGGGCAATAATACTTTCAGGCTTTTCTGTCCCATATTGGAGTATTTCATGTTTTGCGCAGGCACAGAATAGGAGACCAGCTATAAGGCCACCACCTATCTTTGTATGTAATCTTTTCATATTTTTATGGTTTTATTGCGACCGTAAAAGTTTCCATTTTAACACCTCGATCACGCATGACTAAGGTGTCTTTCGTACTCACACTCATCTTTTGCATATCGATTTGGTAATCTAGATACAACACATCGCGATCGGTATTCCCCCAACTATTTTTATCACCCTTTTTTACAAAGCTTCCTTTTCCTGATGCTGTGACTCCCGTTGTATTAGAACTGATGACACAATTATTGTTATTATCGAAAGATAGCATCAGATTACAGTTGATATTGGTACCGTCTACATCCTTAAATGTTAATGGAAGTATTGTATTTTTCAACGACGCTGTTGTTAAGCTTTTTACCTCATCTTTTTCGACGTAAGCATTTCTTCTATTTTGAGTTTGGGTGAGCGCATTGTTTCCATTTTTACCAACAATCATATCTCGACCACGGCGGAGGTAATTGCCTTGCCAGGTATTGATATATTTAATTGCATAGAAGATATAATCTTTAGGAGCAGTGTCCCAATCATCAGCAGCTGCTTTTCGGCGTAAGCTTCCTGCTTTTGGAATTCCGGAAAGGATAGAGTCTGCATTTATGACATGGTCTAAACGGATCGGAAGTACATAATGGGTGGTGATAGCTTTAGGGTCAGCAAAGAAATCATCGGTCAGCTGTATTTCGACGCCACCTGTCAAACTGCCTTTTGGTATCATTATTTTATGAGATGCTAGTGTATAATAATTACTTGGTAATGGAGTGACAGCTGCACCTGTTGAATTGAATATGATGTTGTTTGTCATCGCGTTGTCTACTGTGAAATCAATGGTGATGTCTTTTTTATTATCGTAGACACCACCTGTTGTAGCCATTACTTTGACTTTACCTTCATTATCTAATGCGGTATCAAATAGGTCTTCACCCATAGTAATAGTCCTTACAGGATATTGATATGCGAAGTATACGGTCTGATATTTAAAATCTGGAAATTCCCAGTCCTGATTTTTACAGGAGGTAAATAGGAATACAAGTACAATGGAAAATATATGTAATTTTTTCATCTGATTATTTTTAAAAATGTTTTACCACCCTATGTTTTGTTCAAGGTTACTGTATTTTAGGATTTCACTGTAGGGAATAGGACCGTATTGCATATAAGGTTCATACACCCGGTTTTCAACATTGAAAATCGTATAGCTATTATTTTGAATACTGACACCGCGTGCCGCTTCAGTGAGATTTTTATTCCATCTTCTGATATCCCAAAAGCGAAAACCCTCAAAACATAATTCTATCCTTCTTTCATTTCTGATGAGTTCGCGCATCAGTTCTTTATTGTTTTTGACCTGATTGAGGTAAGGGTCTCCATTGGTTGTCCCCACACCGGCACGTGTCCGGATTGCTTTAATGATATCGTAAGCCGAAAATGATTGTGTCCCCGTACCCGTAGGTCCCCAAGCTTCATTGGCCGCTTCGGCATACGCAAGATATATCTCCGTCATACGCAGGCGCGGTGTGATGTGATATTGCCCTGATGTAGAGGAAGGGTTGAGATTGACGTCCTGACGTAATAATTTACGTAAATAATATCCTGTTCGGGTGGAAGTTTCTACTTTATTTAACCCATCATTGGTTGGACTGTTGACAGTTGTATTGATTGCCGTATTATTAACTCCTGCAGTACCGCCATTGACTAAAATATACTGTTTAAGCCTAGGGTCACGATTTTCGTAAGGGGCTTGAGCATTGAATCCACTATTTGCGATATCGGACACTGGATACCCGTTGGCCATTGGAAACGCGTCGACCAGATTTTGGGAGGGATTAATCCGCCCACGTCCAAACAATGTAGGAGGGAATTGTTCCGCTTCCAAATTTGATGAAGGATCACCACGGTCTACGCGCCATAATACTTCCGAGGTATTGCGTCCTTCGTTCATGGCATTCACGCTATTTTGCTGATAAAATAATGCGCCTTGAGGGTCTATGCCAGATACACCTCCTTTTTGCTGGATAACTAGACCTGCATAGTTTGCGGCATCAGCCCATGTCGTGCTGTTGCCATTTGAAAATGCAGGACTAGCGGCCATAAGTGCGGCTTTGGCTTTGATGGCTTGTGCTATCCTTTTTGTCATTCGTAACCGGAAGTGTGTACCGAACACACGATTATAATCATCCATTTTGATGGCTAATGCTTGATATTTTGCAGGAACCTGACTATCTGATGAAATATCTTCATAGTCTAAGGGTAATAAGTCCTCGGCCTTTTGAATATCAGCATAAATTTGTTGCATACAGGCTTCAAAAGTGGCCCTTTTATGATTGAAATCAGATGTTAATACCTCATGCTCAAGTATGATGGGGACGCCCATAAGTTCGCCACTGCTCGTTTTTCCGGCATGGGATTGCAGCAGATGAAACATAAATAAGGCGCGGAGACCGTATGCCTCACCTTTCATCCGATCATTGAACATAGCCGTGACCTGCTCTGTAGAGGCCCAACTGACTTTATCCGTTAGTGCTAAGAAGTTGTTGATATACTGTATTGCTGATTTGCTATTCCGCCATTGATCAAACGGATTGTTGATGGCAGTCCATTGCCCGGTAGCTATTTTTTGATAATCGTTAATTCTTTCATTCGTTACGGCATCGTCTGTGGCCACATCGTTAAATGACCAACTGTTTGTAGGTACTCTTGTATAACCATTTAATAATAATCCCTGTGCGTATAAAGGCCTATCGTATGCGGTCTCAATATCTAATATATTTTCGATAGCAGGCTCAAACATATCTTCACAGGACGTGAGTGAGAGGGCAGAGGCAATGCTGAATATAAATATTATTTTTTTCATGTCAATTATTTTTCATTGATAATTTAGAATAGGGCCTTTACACCAAAATTGAAAAATCTTGTTCTTGGTGTACCACCTACGTTGAGTTGCATCGTTTCTTTTTCTTTAGAAAGGGTCATCAAGTTGAAGCCATTTGTATAGATACCAAGTTCTTTAACAATACCTTTTCCTAGAATACTTGTTGGAAAATCATAGGAGATCTGAACCTTGGAGAGGTCAAATCGATTGGTTTTATACATCCAGAAATCTGAACTTCGGAAATTGTTGTCGCTGTTGCCAGTTGTTAAACGTGGATATGTCGCCGTTTCTTTATTTTCTTCCGTCCAGCGATCACGGGCTATAATGGAGTATTTATCTTCGCCTTTCATCCAGAAGTACGAACTGTTTTTCAATTCATGTGCGCCATATCTTGCTGTTGCAACAGCAAATAATGTCAGATTTTTCCATTTAGCAGTGATATTAAAACCTAGTGAAAATGGGGCTCCTGCCCAACCGGCTTTTCCTAAATAAACCTCGTCGCGCGTATCAATAATGCCATCACCGTTTTGATCTTTATACTTGATGTCTCCTGGTTTTACCTCTCCGAAACTACTAACAGGTGACTGATCTACATCTGCTTGATCTTGGTAAAATCCAAGATTTTGAAGTCCCCAGATTGCATCCAATGGTCTATTTGTACGGTTTTGATAAGAATTTTCATACAATTCATCGCGTTTTACTGCTTTCGTATCATAATAGAGTCCCGTTACCCCTAAAGAAAGAAAACTGTTGTTGAAGGTTTTATTGATATTTAAACCGAAATCCACACCTTGGCGCTCATCTATATTAAAGTTGACAAATGGCATGTCTGAATAGGTAGGCCAGTAGGACATAAAGTACATCGGATACAACGTATTTGGCTGTACCAGCATCCCATGCATCTGGTTATAAAAATAAGAGGCATTAAACGTCACCAAGTTATTGTACAGGCCAGCTTCTAGGCCAAAAGTTACCTCTCGACGTTGTGGATAGCGCATATCCATGTTTTCACCTCTAAAACGATCAAAAGTATGTACCAGTTGACCATCTCTCCAGCTGTACCATGCGGCATTATTGAAAGTATAATAACCTTGATATAGGTAGTAATCTTGTATATCGAGGTCGGTATTGACTATCCCAGCAGAAGCCTTTATTTTTAAGTTGTTAAAGACGCTGTTTTTCATGAAATCTTCTTCACTTATGCGCCATGCCATCGATAGGGTTGGTGACAAAGCTTTACGCTTGGTCTCAGGTAATTTTGCAGAGTGCGGTAAAGCGGCACTAAAATCGACATAGTATTTATTTTCAAAATGGTATCCGAGCTGCAAACCTAGGTTAGCATTGCTTTGTTTGTGATAAGCCTCAGACTGTCCAATCTGAAATGCATTGGCCAATACGATCGCAGACACATGATGTTGCTCGTTAAATGTACGTGCATAGTTTAATTGCGCTGTAAAACCTAAAGTTTGTCTGTATGCACTTCCGCCTATATTCTGTACTCCCGAAATACGGTCGTCACCATATTTGGTAAGACTACTGATGAGATCGGTACCATTATAGTTGTTCCAGTTGGCTTGGTATACGGCATAATTATTATTATACGATTGATTATACTGATTTTGATAATCGATCGCCATTGCCGTATTAAATGTTAAACCTTCCAGTACATCATTTAGATTAAAATTCAACCCCGTATTAAACTGAAATTGTCTGTTCAGATGTCGATTGCTTCCTCCCGCATAAATATTGGCAAATGCATTTGTCTGATCCAATTGACTACCGCCTAATAAATATTTGTTATCTACAAGAAAGTTACTGTTGTTTACAAAAATCAAGGAGTTTTCGTCGCTGTCTTCAATCATGCTGATCGGTACAAGCGGAGAGAATCGGTGTGGTCTACCTGTTGCAGCGGCAGCCCAATAATCTGCATTTACACCCTTGGAAGTATAGAAGCTCGCTGCTGCGTCTACATTTAATGAGATGACTTTGTTTAACTTTACATCAATATTGCCGCGCATATTAAAGCGATTGGAGCTGTTGTTGTCTACTGCCTCACCAAAGTTTAATAATGATCCCGCAGACCAAAATCCAAAATTGGTATAATATTGCGTCCGTTCGTTACCACCAGAAACTTCTGCGGTGGCATCGTATCTATTGTAACTCTTTTTAATGTAGTCTGAAGAATAATAATCTACATTCGGGTAGCGATAAGGATTCTCTCCCGTGCTATGCTTATAAATATTCTCCTGTGTGTATAGATTAGGAAGTCCGTCGTTGCGTCTAGCCTCATTATAGAGGGTCATATATTCAGCAGAACCGAGATATTTGGGATAACTGATGGGAGTATTGATACCTGCATTGGTACGAATGTTTATTTTTTGATTACCTGCTTTTCCTCGTTTGGTGGTCACATAGATAACACCCTTTGCCGCACGGCTACCATAAAGAGCAATTGCGTTTGCATCTTTTAATACGGAAATCTGTTCAATTTCAGTGGGCATGACATTGTCGGCATCACGGGGAAATCCATCTACTAAAAGTAGGTAACCTGAAGATCCCCATATGTTTCCATTATAACCTGAAACAAGTGCATCTAGGTTTTCGAGACTATATGTTGTATAGTTTTTTTCCATTAACTGAGCTAGATTGATCGCTTGGACTTCGCCCATTAGATTTTGCTTTTTAACCTTACGAAAAGCCACCTGTATGAGCGCTGTACTATCCGTTTGCAGGGTGTCTATTAATCCGAATCTTGCAGGTGATATTGGGGCATTGTTTTTATATTGAAATAAGCGAGATGCCGATGCGTCAAGCGTACCCAAACCGACCATACTCAGGCACAATGCTATTTTTAATTTTTTATATTTCATTGTCTCATAATTTTATGAATTGATCGCTCATTCGAGTTACCATCCGGGATTTTGTGAAAATTCAGGGTACATACTGACATCAGATACTTTTAAGGGAAGCCAGTAATGCTTGCTGGTGAATTTTCGTTCTACTAATACTTTTTCTTTCATATTAACCACACGGTTTTGAGTAGGGTCAGTTGTATTAAAAGTCCCCGTTCTATCAAATTCAAGTGCAGTTTTTAGGGTGTATGGGCTTTCCGTAAGTAATAACCATCTTCTCAAATCATTGAAACGATGTCCTTCATAGGCAAGTTCAACTGCTCTTTCGCGGCGTAATTCACTCATAAAGGCATCGGAAGAAGCTAAGAATTTTGTGTTCACAGCATCGACTCCAGCACGTTTACGAATGATATTGACTGCTTCTACCGCAGTTTTATTATAATTTGCCGATTTTCCATTAGCAGAATTATTTCCCATCGATGCCGCTTCGGCATACATGAGGTAGACATCTGCCAGACGCATGTAGGGAACATAGATGTGCATATTCGATCCGTAGTCAAAAGCTCTGTCATAATCGTTTGTTGTTAAAGGAATAAATTTGCGCAGTGTATAACCCGTACGGCTACCATTCTGAATATTTCGATAAGATCCATTGGTATAGAGTTGTGCATATCGATATTCATTTTCTGGTCTATCCTTGGGCGGTATAGTACCTTTAATGACCTTAACGCCATCAAAGACGATATCATTGTAAAATCTTGGGTCACGTCCTTTCCAAGGGTATGCTGGATCATAACCGGACTCTGCGTCTGCTTGTGTGAAATCTTTAATCGGTAGACCGTTTGCCATTCCATAGTAATTGACATAATTGGCTGTAGGGACAAATTTGAGAGCATCGCCTTCGGTGATTAAGCTCGGCATATACTGCTTACTGGTTCCATAATGGGTGTTGTTGCCCGCATTATAAGGCCCTCTAAAGATGGCCTCAGTACTTCCTGGGAGTGCCCAATTTTCACTGATGGTATAGAAATTGAGATGATAGTTTTCAAAATCCACCAATTTATAGGGTGCCTGACCACTTTCGGTCAGTGATAACAATTCTCCAAAAGCTTCGGCTGCTTTTTTGCAGTAATCGGTTTGATAGGCACGGTTACCGGTCACCGTAAAATTCATCAATGGACTACCCGCCCACAGGTAATTTTTACCCAGATAACCCAAAGCCATTATTTTATTGATGCGCAACGCATTTTTCCCCAGTGTCCGCTTCCCTGGATTGGTATCATCCCAATTGATGGGTAAAAGATTGGCTGCTTCACGAAAATCTGCTGCCGCCAAATCGGCACATTCATGGTAATTGAGACGGGGAAGGGTTAGCTTCTCATCGCTCGGTAATACTTTATTGATATAGGGCATACCGCCAAAGTATTCCATCAAGCGATGGTGAAACCAACCTCTAAAGAAAAGTAACTGTCCTTTGATTAGATCCCGTTCCTCCTGAGTAGCTTCGGTCATTTTATCCATATTTTCAAGACCAATGCTAATTTTTCGTAGACCAAACCAAGCAGCATTCCAAAGGTCTTTATTGATATTGCGATCGTTTCCTCCTATAAATTCCGTTGTAAAATCATTTTGTTCCATCCATCCTGCACCCCAACCATCGTGCTGTGCCTGCCAGCCCCAAAAATTGCCATTATCGATTTTGTGAATGAAATGGTAATCTCCAGCGGTGGAGGTAATCTCATCTTCTCCCCAGTTCCAGGAATTGGTCCAGTAGAGATTGCTGAAATTAACGATACAATGGTAGAGCTCCTCGGTATACCCTTGGAAATTATTAAAGTTTTTAAAAGCTTCTTTTTCTGAAATAATAGATTGTTCTTCTTTATCGAGGTACTTTTTACAAGAACTCATGTATGAAGAGGAAACTATGACACCAAAAGAAACTATAATTTTTAAATATTTTTTCATCATCATGTCGATTAAAAAGTAATGTTTGCACCTAGGTTAAAGCGTTTGACGGTAGGGTAGGCGCCTTGTGAAGCCCAGCCAGTTCCTGCATAATTGGATTCTCGATCATCGGGCATTTTGGACCAGAATAAAAGGTTATGACCGTTGAGAAAGATGCGAATATGTTGAAATCCCATACGACGTATAAAATTGTTTTCAGCATTCAAGTTGTACGCAATCTCGGCAGTCTTTAATCGGATATAAGATCCATCGTACATAAAACGGCTCCCGGGCGTATAGTTACTCGGAGTAGCAAGCCAACGGGGTAAAGGTACATCTGCGTCTGTTTGCTCCTTGGACCAATAGGATCCTTCGTGATAAGCTAAATTGCGCTGTCTTTCAAAACTATTCAATACGACCTGACGGGTGACATTGTTGACACCATACCATTGTGTCATGATGCTGAAGTTTTTCCAGTCAAATCCGACCGTTAGGTTGTATGTGTTCTGCGGAGTAGAGGGGTAGGCATAGGGTATATTATCTTTGGAATCGATCAATCCATCGCCATTGTAATCCAGTATATGATAGTTACCAGGTAGTTTATTCCCATCGTTATTATCATGTATGGTACTGGCATATAATTCATCCCAGGTATTGTAATATCCGCCACCGACATGTGTATAGGTTTGACTGATCTGCTTGTCATTGAGCTTTTGATAATCAGGAAGTAATTCGGGACTGTCTCCTTCTATCACTTTATCTTTGGCGTGGGTAAAGTTCATATCAGCCCATAATCGCCAGTTTTGACTAATCGCTTTATTGACTTTTAACTCTACTTCATATCCCTTATTGGTCACGATGCCCAAGTTGGCTGCTGGTGCTGCAACACCGAAGTAGTCGGGTATTGCACGGTTATTTCCAGTGATCAACACATCGGTGCGCTTGTCACTGAATACATTCACCTGACCTGAAATAATTCCTTTAAAAAATGAGAAATCGGTACCAAAGTTGAATTTTCTTACTTTTTCCCAACGTACATTCGGATTACCAAGCTCATTTTCTCTGTACCAAGTATAAGTACTGCGCTCTGGTGCCTCTCCAACAGTCCCCATATGAGACTGACCGCCATATGACCATTGTGTCAAGTACAGATAGCGCCCATTAACATTGTCATCTCCGATATCACCATAGGAAGCACGAAGTTTCAGCATGTCTATAAAGGAAATATTTTTCATGAAATTTTCTTCAGACAATAACCAGCCTATACCTCCAGAATTAAAAAATCCAAATCGGTAACCGCGGGCAAATTTTTCAGATCCGGTATAAGCTCCACTGTAATCAAGCATATACTTTCCTTTGTAATTGTAGGTGGTGCGAAATACCCAGTCTTCACGATAAAACGGCTGCATACTTCCGGTAGCATATTGATTTCGGTTGAATAGACCCATCGCTGTAATGTTATGATCGTTTGCTATTCGGGTTGCATAATCCAATTGCAACTGGTAGAACAGGCGTCTATAGGTCATTCCGTTATTTACTGCTCCCGATTGTTGAGCCCAGTTGATCCCTTCTACAAAATCAAAGCGGCTGCCATCTATATTTTGTCCGTAAACGGCTAATCCTGTTTCTGGATCAATCCATTTACTTTGTACATTATTATAGAGATCGTTAACTCCTCTTCCTGCCTCGACAAATGTATTATCGAGCGATATGCTCCCTCTAACTTTCAAACCATCGACAAACATTTTGAGATCTTGTTCTAATATAAAATCTGACGTTATTTTACTCGTAGTTGTCAGTTCTACTCCGGATGTTGCGAGTGCTTGTGCTGAGTTGATACCTACTTGTGAATCAGGTTTGTAAAACCCCCATGTGCCGTCTGCGTATCTTGGATATATCACATCAGGCGGTACTGTATAGGCAGCGATCCAGTAACTGTAATCATTTCCGCCACCCCAAGGACTTTTTCTTCTTCCATGTGATCCTGCCAGATTTGCTGAAAATTTTGTGGTTGGTGTGAGCTGAAAATCTAAGTTAGACCGCATGTTTAAGCGGTTAAAACCATAACCGGGTTTGTAACCGCGATTGTTATCATTTTCCCGAAACATATCACCCTCGTATAAATAATCGGCACTCGCAAAGTATTTTACAAAATTAGTACCTCCTGCAATATTGAGATTGCTATTTTGCGAGAATGCATGTTTCTTGAATAGCTCCTCAGCCCAATTGGTGTTGACATACCGCTCTTTTTCTTCTAGATTGGCCGGGAAGCGGTATTTGTCTATGAGTGCTTGAGGCTGGTATGAAATCCAACTATTGGGAGAAAGTGCCAATTCATTTTCAATGACCCGGTTGCGCAGCATCATGGCATCATAGGAATCCATTTTTCCAGGCAATTGGGATACTGTTTTTATAATATTATTGACTGTACCCCTTACGGAAGCTCTGCCTTCTCTACCTCTTTTTGTGGTGATGAGAATGACCCCGTTGGCTCCACGTACACCATATACGGCTGTAGCAGTTGCATCTTTTAATACGGATACGGTTTCGATCGAACTGATATCGACACTGCTCAAGGGACGTTCTACGCCATCCACCATTGTTAATGGATCGGTATTGTTCCAAGTACTACGTCCACGAATCACAATACGCGGGTCTTCTTCTCCAGGCATCCCGGTACTCGCCGTAGTGACTACTCCAGGGACATTACCAGTCAAAGCCGCCCCAACACTTGCTACACCGCCCGCTCTTTCTAATACTTTTCCTGTGGTTTGGGTAACCGCCCCAACAACGGTTTCCTTTTTCTGCGTGCCGTACCCGACGACAACAATCTCATCGATATCGATATTGGTACTGGTGAGTACGATCTGTAATTGATTTTTATGACTTACATCTACTTCTGTTTTTAGGTAACCAACCTTGGTAATGACAAGTGTATTTCTGTTTTTTGGTACTTGAATAGTAAAAGAACCATTGATATCTGTTGAAATTCCTGTTGTTCCGTCTTTAACTTTTACAGAAGCATTTTCTACTGTCTGTTGCTTTTGGTCAACAACTGTACCCCGGATCTCTCTAAAATCTTGTGCATATAACGGAGCTGTTCCTAGCAATAAGAGAAGAAGTGCCGAGATATGGAGGAGGAAAATACCCCATAGTTTTTTCTCATACCAAATGAGTGTGATGGTATATTTAATCATCATAATATTGTTTTATTGTTTAGTATTGGTTTGAAATCATAAATCGGTTTGCTCCATTACAGAGCATTGATTAGCGGTGATAGTGATCTATCATAGTAGGTTTTAGGGACTGTTTTGTGTGCTCATAATTTTATTTTAATCTAAGTGGTTTGTGTAAATGCCATTCATAAAGTTTCCAGTTGCTATTAGGTAGGTTAGGTCTAATAACAAGTAGTGAAGTTTATTCTGACGGTTGGTTTATAATTACTAATTCAAAACTAGCTGATGTAACATTCTCGTTGAGGTAAGAATGTTCAAATGATGAGTAAGTATGTTAAAATTGGATTTAAATCATCAAATAATGTATTTTTTTTGATAGTTTAGGATAACAGTGATAATTATAATAAGTATGGTTGTCAGCCTGTAACCAATTAACTTATCAAACCCATATATGTTGAATTTATTGAAGCGCAAAATTATTGTAGTAATTATACTTATTTCTTGCTCCATTTCTAATGCGCAGGAATTACCGTATTCATTTGAACACTATACGATAAAAAATGGCTTATCATCAAATACTGTTTTTAGTACTTACAGGGATAGTTATGGATTTTTATGGATTGGAACTGAAGATGGTTTAAACCGATTTGATGGCTATACTTTTAAGGTGTATCGTTATAATGCTGATACTGAGGCGGGATTAAAATCCAATCATATCACAGCTTTATGTGAGGATGCCACAGGACGTGTTTGGATCGGCACAAACGGCGGTAGCTTGAGTTATTATGACCGCAAATTGGATAAAATTGTCAGTTATGATAAGAATGCCAACGGTAATTGGTTGAGTACGGCTATAACCTCAATTAATACAGATATTGCCGGTAATATATGGGTCGGTTCTTATGGAGGGCTCTTTATCATTAATGTTAAAGATATTCACAAACCTCTTGATGTACGCTATACCGACATCGAAAAGAAGTTTGTCAAAATGACCTCAAGATATATTTTTAGGGACAGTGAGGCACGGATGTGGATTGCCGCCGAAAATAAAATATATCAGTTTTCATCGAATTTGAAAGCAAGTAAAAGTTTCCCAGTGCAACATCTTTTAACATCGGACAAACAGTTACTGGAAATGACATGTATAGAGGAAGATGATCAAAAACGTATTTGGGTTTCTTCTCTTGAGGGGCTTATTTATAAGGGTAATAATGATGGAGATTTTTCTTTGTATAAAGAAAGCGGAGGAGCTAAATTAGGCAGTTTGCGTATCTATAGTGTAACTAAAGATATGAAGGGTGGATTATGGATTGGTACTGACAATGGATTAGGGGTATTGAATACCGAAACTTTCGTATTAAAAGTTTTCAATAGGGATGCGCGAAATGTTAGAAGTCTAAACCATAAATCGATCCGTTCGATCTATCGCGATAAATATGGAATTTATTGGGTAGGGACTACACAGGGAGGTTTAAATAAATTTGATTCTAATCTGAATCAATTTAATCTTAAAACGATTGATCGTTATGGGAATAAGGAGATTAATATGATTACTTCATTTTTACCACATAAAAATAACGTAATTGTAGGAACTGATGGTGGTGGTCTGTATCTGTATGATCGTACATGGAGTAAGTTAACAGCTATATCAACGGGATATTCGGATTTAGCTGTTTTAGCATTGAAAAGCGGAGAGCGTTCAAGCGATATCTGGTTAGGGACTTTTGGAAAAGGAGTGATCAAGTTTGATTTAGAAACAAAATCCAGTATCCAGTATCAAACAGGTACTGCTAACAATCAACTTAATAATAACGAAGTTTTCAGTATAGAAAAAGATATTTATGGCGATTTATGGGTAGGTACGAATGGTGGTGGGATCAATGTGATACAGGTTAAAGATGGTATGGTTAAAAAGTACCGTCGTTCTGACAATCCCAAAGAAGATGAGATTTCTCCGTCGGCAGATTTTATTCGTGCTTTGAGAAAAGATCAGGAAGGAAATATGTGGATCGGAACATATGGGGCCGGTATTTCGGTATATAATCCTTATACACGTAAAACCGTGTACTATAATAAAAACAATAATGCTTTACCAAACAATTATGTCCTGTCCATTTATACAGATCGAGCAGGAAACGTTTATGCTGGAACCAATGGTAATGGAGTAGGGTTGCTGCAAAAAGGTCAAAAGCAATTTAAAACATTGTCTGAACGGGAAGGCTTGATCAATGATGTGGTACAAAGTATCGTAGAGGATAATGCTGGAAAAGTATGGTTTAGTACGAATAAGGGGCTGAGTTGTTACGATCCTTTACAAAAAACGTTTAAGAATTATGCTTATTCTGTTGGATTGCAGGAAGGTGCTTTTACAATTGGTGCTGGTATCCTATTACCTGATGGAGAAGTATATTTTGGTGGTCAAGAGGGATTTAATCATTTTTATCCCAAGAATTTGAAAGTTAATACCAATCCCTCGAAACCTGTATTAACCGAATTGAAGATTGATAATAAGGTGATCAGTCCTTCTGAAGGAGGTGTTTTATCTGAATCGCTATTAACTGCACAAAATATCAATTTAAAGTATAAACAGAATTTTTCTATCGGATTTGTCGCATTAAATTTGACTGTATCTGAAGACAATCAATATGAATACCGATTGTTAGGATTTGATAAAAACTGGATTAAAGCGGGTAAGGAACATGTTGCGTATTATACCAATCTGGATCCCGGAGCGTATACATTTGAAGTGAGGGCCAGTAATAATGATGGGATATGGGACGAGGAAATTAAATCTATTATTGTTCATGTTGCACCTCCAATATGGTTAAGAGGGTATGCATTTGTTTGCTATGCGCTTTTAATTTTGATTGGCTTATATTGGTTACGAAACCGAGGTTTACGTAAGCTAAAGCAAAAATTTGTTTTAGAACAGGAGCGCCGTGAAGCGGATAATCTTCATCAGCTGGATCAAATGAAAATTAAATTTTTGACAAATTTAAGCCATGAATTTCGAACGCCTATTTCGTTAATTACGGGTCCAATTGATATTCTACTACTTAAGGAAAAGGATAAGGAAACTTCGCAACAGATTGCACTTATCAAGCGTAATGCCCACCGGTTGCTTAATCTTGTTAATCAATTGCTCGACTTTAGAAAAATGGAAGAAAATGAGCTTAGGTTGCATAATACCAAAGGGGACCTGGTATCCTTTGTAAAAGATATGTACGAGTCCTTTAGCGATATGGCTATCCAAAAGGAGATCAACTATCGTTTTATTACAGCTGAAGATTACGTATTGACAACTTTTGACCATAATAAAATAGAGCGCATTCTTTTTAATTTGTTATCTAATGCATTTAAGTTTACGGAGAAGGGGGGCAATATTTCTGTTCATATTCAATCGGTGGAAGTGCAGGAGGGGGACGATAAGATAAAAGTGAAAATTGTTATCAAAGATGATGGAATCGGTATTCCAAAAGAATCTCACCAAGCTATATTTGAAAGTTTTTATCAGCACGATACAGAGGCGAGTATCTTAAATCAAGGTTCTGGCATCGGTTTATCAATTGCAGATTCATTTGTTAAAATGTATGGAGGCCAGTTACGCGTGGAGAGTGAACCAGGGTTTGGAAGCTCATTTTCTTTCGATTTACTTTTGGAAAAAATGGAGACAACAAAAGGTGAAGTTGTAGAATCTACCGCATATGTTGAAGAGGAGCGTCATGCTGATCCTCATATTCGGTTACGACCTGTTGTATTGATTGTCGAGGATGATGATGATTTTCGAGATTTTTTAAGAGGAAGGCTTGAGCCTTTATATCAAACTTTCGAAGCATCGAACGGACAAGAAGGTTGGCAAAAAGCACTATTTCATCACCCCGACATGATTATTTCTGATGTTCAGATGCCAATCATGAACGGTATGGAATTGACTCAAAAGCTGGTGCGGGATAAACGGACAAAACATATTCCTATTATCTTATTGACAGCTTCAAGAGTGGAAAATGGTCTTGTGTGCGGTTTAGAATCAGGAGCAGTGGATTATATTTCCAAACCATTTGATATGGTCGCACTATTAGCGAAAGTTAATAGTTTACTGCTGCTTAATCAAGCTTTTAAAGATACTTATAGTAAACAGCTGTCTTTTGTGTCACCAGAAGTTGAGGTGATGTCTGAAAAGGAGAAATTTTTACAGAGCGTATTTGAATATGTTTATGAAAATTTAGATAATCCACAACTTTCCGTTGAGTTGTTGAGTAGTCATTTGTCCATTAGTAGAACATCTTTGTATAATAGATTGCTTGAATTTTCTGGAATGAGTCCTGTAGATTTTATCCGTTCGGTAAGATTAGAACGTGCTGCAAATTTATTGGAAAAAAATAGTAATTCGATATCGGAAATTGCTTACGAGACTGGATTTTCAAATCCGAATTATTTTACGAAAGTATTTAAGGCAAAATATAAAATGACACCGTCTGAGTATATACAAGCACAAAAGAATCTGGTTAAATAATGTTATTGGAGCGCATTAAATTCGAGAGAAAGGTCAGAAATAGTATTAAATAAGGGGATGCAGATAAAAGGAAACGATTGCTAAAAAGGCTTATCTGTGATGGGATAAGCCTTTTTAGCATTAAGAAAATTAACGGGTTCCTAAGCTTTATTTACGCTTTCTTTTTTTTCTTTTTACGTCGATTGTACCAGATGTAGAAACCTGTGACAGGTAGGCTGGCGGCAATCAAAGAAGCTAAAAATACCAGCATCTTTCCCGGGATTCCCAGAATACTTCCTAAGTGGATATCGTAATTTAAGGCCCGCATTTTTTCACCGTAATTTTTACTTGAAAAATCGATTGTTTTTTGCAGATAACCTTTCTTTACATCGTATTGTCGGATGATAGAGGCATAGCTTTTTTCATAGCGGATATACACGTTTAACGGTGCTTCTTCCTTCTGTGGGAAATAAAAGTAATAGGCATGTGCATCGGGATAGGTTACCTGTACTTCGTTCAGAATGTTATCGTAGACCGAAAGATTTGTATTCAAATGAGTCTGTGACTGAATAGGTTTCGCCAGAACTGTTTCCGGAGCCTTATTTTCGATTTTATTGAGTACTTGCTGTACCGACTCATCAAACCAGGGAAAGGCCCAGATCATACCGGTCAATCCAAGAATTAAAGCGATCGTGAAGGAATAGAATCCTAGAATATTATGCAGATCGTAATTTTTCCGTTTTATGCCGGTTTTATTTTTCCAGCGAAACCAAAACCGAACACGTCTTGCTTTTTTGTTTTTTGGCCACCACAGATATAGACCTGTTAATAATAAGAGCACAAAAAATAGCGTTGCAGTGCCTACAATGGGTTGGCCAATGTCATTTTTGAACAGCAATGACCAGTGGAGGTAGAGTATCACCCTGAAAAATTCAAATTCAGCGTTTTCACTGTATACGTTTGCTGCGGTATAGGGGTTGATGAAAACAGACTCATAGTATTTTTTCTCGTTCCAGTACCAGATTCCATCGTTATCATCTTCTTTATATGCCCTAAAATGCCAGGTCCGTTGTGGATTGTTTTCAATTTCTACGGCCGAGACCTGTTTTTCAGCACCCCAATGCTGTTGTGCGTGGTCCAATAAGGTTGAAAACGACTGACGCTCATGATCTGGACTCGTGGACTCCACGTAAAAATGACTTTTATAAACTACGGGTTTGATTTCATCAACAAATGCCAATATACAACCGGTTATGCCCAGTATAAAGACGATAAGTGATGAGAGTAAACCCATCCAAAGGTGTGTTTTATGTAATATTTTCTTTAGCACAATTTACAATCTAATCAAGCAGACCGCTCGCTAAAAGCGGTCTGCTCGTTGCTATACAATTTTTAGAAACGATAGGAAAGGTTTGCCGCCACACTGGATGGTGCCTGCAAATTGCCCCAGCTGTCCCAATATTTTTTATTAAAGATATTGTTCGCTTTCAATTGAATTCCCCAAGCTTGTTTGTTATAAAACACAGTGGCATTGGCCAGCGTATAGCTGGGAATAAAAAAGGTATTTGTCGAAGCGCGGTACATTTTATCAACATAGTTGACCCCGGCACCGATACCGAGACCTTTTACTTTTTCTTGGAAAGTGTAAGAAGCCCAAAAACTGGCGACATTTTCAGGCGCAAATTCTGCCTTGTTTCCTTCAACAGCAACATCAGAAGCTTTGATGATGCGATTATCATTATAGGCATAACTTCCGATGATGTTCAGTCCTGCGATGGGGTTGGCAATGACCTCCAGTTCTGCACCTTTGCTCACCTGTTTTCCATCCTGTTCGGTAAACATGTCCGCATTGACACGGGTGGCATTATCAATTTTAATATAATAATAGCTGGCCGTCAGACTTAATTTTTTATGAAAAAGCTCCGATTTTATTCCACCTTCTGCTTGATTGGCAAATATTGGATCTATGACAAATCGATTTCCATCTGGCTGGATGACCGGAGCAACATTTTGGAAACCACTCATATAATTGGCAAATGCAGAAATACGCTCGGGAAGAATCTGATACACCAATCCTAATTTAGGCGCTAATGATGTTTGTTTGAATCCTTCTTCATCTTCCACTTTGTTCCGATTGAAATGATCAACACGTAGTGAAAGCATGGTCGAAAGACGCGGCACGATGGTGATCATATCGGATACATATGCACTGAGCGTTTGTTGCGAAGGAGTGGGGTACGGTGCAAATTCGGCATTTTTATCGATTTCCTGTCTCAACAGGGACGTGAATTTTTGGGTCACATCTACTTTGTCGAATAGCTGTATATCTCCGAAAAGGAAACTGCTGCTGAGGGTTCTATAATTGGCTCCGACGAGCAATTTATGTTTGATACTTCCTGTGTTAAATTCGCCATTGATATTTTGCTGAATATTTGCGTATCCATTATAGACATCCTTATATATGGACGCGGCTCTAGTGACCTCTGTAGGAGAACTGACGAGCACGACACGCTGATAGCTGTGATCCACATTTTCCGAAACGTACGAGAACACGGTGGTGGACTGGAATTTATCCGATATTTTATATTTTGCCTCAGCAAAGATTCTGGAAGCGCTATTTTGTACATCGGCATCGCTGTAATACAAGCTTTTGCGGTAATCCAACTTCAGATCTTTAGGTTGAAGTACATCTTTGGCCCGGATAACAAAATTATTGGGCTGTGTATTGTGTACCTTTAGATATTCGGCATCTAAGTTTAGGGTCAGCTTCTCATTGACCTGATAGCTTAAACTAGGTGCGATTAAAAAGGTATTGTTAAAAGCATCCGAGAGGTAACTTCTTTCTTTATGGATAGCGGTATTCAAACGAAATAGTACACTTTTGTCGGCCTTTAACGGCGTATTGAGATCTACGGATAAACGATTTAAGTCATAGCTCCCCGTGGTGTAGTTTACTTCCGTACGTTTTGCTTCAATTGGTTTTTTCGTAACGAGATTGACTACGCCACCAAATGAAGATACGGATGCTCCAAATAGTGTTCCCGATGGACCTTTAAGTACTTCTATGCGTTCTACATTGGCAAGATCCATTGCAGATCGGTCCGAAGTGGACTCCATACCGTTGCGGGCATTAATTCCTGTACTAAATCCTCTTAAATGGGCACTCAGTCCGCCAGATGGATTGATCACAGGTACAGTACCACCTGCATTCCGCATGGCTTCGGCGATGGTATAAGAAACTTGTTCTTTCATCAACTGTTGTGTTACCACCTGATAGACCTGCGGGTTCTCCAAATTGCGGAGTGGCATACGGGCTATAAAAGGAGTCTCTTTATTTGCAAAGCGGTTTTTACGTTCGCCGTTGACCACTACTTCCTGTAGTGCTGTAGCATCTTCATAGAGCACAAGGTTGACTGTAGATGTTTTATTTGCTTCAATATGTACCTGTTGCTTTTGGGTCAGCAAGCCAACATATTTTGCTTCTACGGTATAGCTGCCGGCTTCCATATTACTGAACGAAAATTTACCATTTTCATCGGCCTGGATTTGTCTGCCCGCAAGGGAGATGCTCACATATCCAGCTGGGTGACCATCGCTACTGTGTACCTGTCCGTTCAGATTGCCTTTTCCAGAAGAAGGCTGTAAATTAATGCGATTTCCATTGGTCTCTACGCGTTTTACAGCATCGCCCAGGATCTCCTGCAAAATTGTTTCTAAGCGTGCGTTTTGCAGGTTTACCGATACTTTTTTTTGTGCATCGATCAGGTTCGGGCTGTAGATAAAAGAACAGCCTGTTTTTTCTTCAATTTTTTCTAGCGCCTGCGCTATCGTTTGGTTTTTGATTTGGATGCTGACCTTGGTCTGGAGGATACCCTGTTGCGCCTGTGTCAAGAGACAGGAGAAAGAAAGTGCTAATAAAAGGCTATTTTTTTTCCATGTTCTGGGAAATAGCGGTGTGCTAAGTAGCAAAAAGTTCATATTTTTACAAATGTGATTAAGTTAATGTATTTAATTTCATCCCCCGGTGGACAATTTTGGCGATGCGTACACCGGGTTATTTTTTGCGGATCGATTATCTATATAAGCTGACCTCCTTATCTTTGATGGTATATTTGATGGAGGTTGCAAAACTGATATCATGTAAAATTGATGCTAAAGAAGCCTGCTTAAACTTCCCTCTCACCTGATCATTCAGTATTGCTGTATTGTGACAGATGATCTTTACATTATACCAGCGTTCAAGTTCCGGAATCACCTGTTTGATGGTTTTGTTGTCGAATATAAGTTGTCCTTCCATCCAGGCAGTCGACAGTTCACTGTTTACGGTACTTGATTTCATCTTTCCTGCAGCATAACTACTTTGCATATTGGCTTTTAAAATAAGGGTATCCGGACAATTTGCTGCGGTAAATTGTACTAGTCCTTCTTCTACAGTAAGCATATCGGACTGTCCGGTACGGCTTAGCAAATTGAATCGGGTACCCAGTACGCGGGTACTGGTATTTTTAGTCTGGACAATAAAAGGTCGTTTTGGATCTTTGCTCACTTCAAAAAAAGCTTCACCATCTAAGGTCACTTCTCTTTTCGCTGCATCAAATTTTTCGGGATAGCGTAATTTTGTTCCGGAATTGAGACTTATGGTCGTTCCATCGCTGAGGATGAGTTTTTGTTTTTTTCCAAAAGGTACTTCGATCTGTACAAAGCGGGTGGTTACGATCGGTTCTGCTGTTATTTTATCAGATCGAAGATAGAGCCAAGCTGCGGATAGGATACTCACGATACTGGCTGCTGCGACGAGTTTAGGCCAGCGTCTACGGGTTGATTTTTCTGCCGAGAACGTATCGGGGATATCAGCTTGATGGCGAATATTTTGCCATAAGATCGCTTTTTTCTCTTCGGGTGTATAGTTACTTTTCTTGCGTGGAAATTCTTCATCAGGAATACCATCAGCCATCCAAGCTTCCACAGCTTGTTTCTCAACAGGTGTGCACTGGCCTGACCAGTATTTTTCCAAGAGCTGATGATCGATCTTCATATATTTTTATATACCAGTCGTCGTTTAGCTGTTTTACCCTTAGTCTAAAAAAAAATTATTTTTGTTCTGATGTCGCGATCTTATTTCTCAGGAATTTTAGGGCTTTCGTGAGATGTGCTTCGACAGTCTTTTCGGACAAAGACAATGCTTCGGCAATTTCGGGTATGCTTAGACCGCTATTGCGGCTCAGGGTATAGACCTGACGGCAACGGCAGGGGAGTCGGTTGACCAGGCCATCAACAAAATGATCAAGATCTCTGAAATAGATGGTCTCCTCTGTGTTGTTGATGCTGTGGCAGAAGGTCTCTGTCAATTCATGTGTCTGATCGATGCGCTTATACTTTTCACGGTAATAATCATTGATCCGTATTCGCGCAGCGCGAAAGAGATAGTGTTCGATCTGAATAATTTCTTCCATCACTTCTTTACGTTTCCAAAGCGAGCAGAAAATATCCTGTACCATATCCATAGCGATTTGCTCATCATTACAATGGTGTTCACAAAAATCAACAAGTCGATTCCAATAGGCATCGAACCACTCCTGAAATATTTGTTCAGGTGGTTTTTTCTGCTTGTTTTTTTTTGTAAAAAATAGTTTAAGGCTCACTAAGCAAGTCGTTTTAGATAGATAGGTTCAAATATAGGTTTTAATCTGGAATTGTTCTAAATAAAATTAAATTTCACTGATTTTAATATTTGGATGGCGATTATCTCCTAACATGAATTTGTGCTGTACAACATATTCCTCCCAATGAGGAATTTTTCACCGAGATTATAGCTTCTGATGCAGGTTTTATTGGGAAATTTTGATATCTCTACACGAAAATTTGTGCGTATAATGAAGTATAATGTGTGTGTTTGGAAAATTTATCTATTTTTAAGGGAATTTAGTCAATACCTTTTATGAGTTGGAAGTCAATTATCGTTAGTGTTTTAACCTTTTTGTATTCGATCGCCTTATTTGGGCAGTCTGCACTGTTCAACAGTCAACGTCAATCTTCGGATTATTATATCTATAAATTAAACCCCGAGATTTTAAAAAAGATCCATATCGGAGAAGTGAAATTTAACGAAGATATGCTGACCGATTTTGTTCAAAAAGGAAAGTATCGTAATCAAAAACTGAATTTGCCACGTGGCAATTATGTGGAAGTCCGTGCTGATGAAAATAACCTGGTATATGATGAATTTATCATTGATGATCTGTATGCTAAGGTCATTCCGACCGAAGCATTTTCGGTTTGCTTGTACGATTCATTGGGTAATATGATAACCGATGCACACCTTTCTTTGGGCAAGAATAGGGTCTCTTATGATCGGAAATTGGGCTATTATCATGCTGCAAATGCGAAAACAGGTGATATCGTCAGCATCTTGCATAAAGGGGTGTATCATTATCTACGTGTAGAAAAGAACTGGCCTTATGAAGAAAAAGTATCCTTTTGGCAAGGTGTGAAAACAAACTGGCAACGGACAAAATATAAATTTAAAAGGATTTTTCGTAAGAAAAAAAGTTTTGATAACCAAAGCTTTATGGTATTCAATAAGCCGATGTATAAGCCCAATGATCAGGTGAAATTCAAGGCTTATCTCGAAGAGGGTAAATGGAAACCAAATTTAGATTCGGTGGATGTTCATGTGGTGGGCAATGCGAAAGATACGGTCATAACAAAACTTGCTCCCTATCGCCCTGGCATGTATGCTTTTTCTTTTGATTTAAATGCAGGACTGGGACTTACCCTTGATAAATATTACCGTATTTTATTGAAGTCTAGCAAATCTAAGCAAGTGCTGCTTGAAGAGTCGTTTCGATATGAAGAATATGAATTGAAAAGTCTCACGTTTAGCATGAAATCCGATCGCACGGATTTTGCAAAAGGGGATAGTATCCGCCTGAAGTTACAGGTTGTCAATGACAATGATATGCCTGTTTATGATGGTCGAGTAGAATTGAAAGTTGTACCAAACTCCTACCGTACAGGAAAGATGAAGGCGAATCAGGTGAATTTTGTTCCAGATACGTTGTGGCAGACAACGGTGTCTCTTACTGAAGTCGCGGAAAAGGAAATCGTTTTGCCAGATTCGATTTTCCCGTCAGACATGGGTCTTCCTTTTCAAGTTATAGGTACCTACCTCAGTTCGGACAATGAGCGTCATGAAAAAATACTGCAGCTGAATTTGCTTGAAACGGAAAAAGAAATTCGTATCGCCGTTAAAGACGGGCAGGCGGAGATTAAGTATTTTGAGAAAGGTATTGAAAAATCAAGCGATGCTAAGATCGAATTATTAGGTGAAAACAATGAAATGTTGCGCGTAGAGCAGGTTCGTTTACCCCATATTATACCAGTTGCATGGCAGGCAACGGAAATAGGAGTTGAGGCGAATGGAATTTCTGAAATCTTGGATTTGGAACAGGAACAAAAGGAGCAACTGCGTTATCGTTTTTACCGCACGACCGATTCGGTTTTATTGACAGTGAGTAATCCGGCCGCTATTCCTTTTTGGTATCGGGTTAGGAAAGGTAAGAAAATGGTTTCGTCGGGTTACGCGACTCAATTAAACGAAGCATTTTCAGAACGGGGAAAAGATGGGTATAGCCTGCAGATTACTTATCTTTTTGCAGGCCGTGCCAAAATGATAAAGGAAGATCTTCCTTTTATGCAGAAAAATCTGAATTTAGAGGTCAATACAGCGACAACGGTGTATCCTGGTCAAAAGGCTGAGGTGCAATTGTCCGTGACCGATAAAGTGGGCAAACCTGTGCCGGATGTGGATATTACAGCTTATGGATTTACATCAAAATTTAAAAATACAAGTGCTCCAAATGTCAAGATTGGCGGGCTCATGCGGTATGCCCAACCTTTCCAGAATTTTAATTTTGATCTGGATGAAGCCCAGGTAAGACACCAGGAGGCATTAAAGGACTGGGCGAGATGGTCTAAAGAAATGCAGCTTGATACGATTGCTTTTTACAAATTTTTATTTCCTAAAGTTTATTATCAGGCGTCGCAGCCGGTCGCGGAAATTAAAAGCCAAATTTCTCCATATCTGGTGGTAAATGGCTTGGTACAAGGGGTTCATATGATGTGGATAGATGGTGTTTTGACTTATGCGAAACAGAGTCAACACCATGATGATTATATTTTTGAGATCTATCCGGGACAGCATGAATTTAAATTCAGAACACATGACAGGGAGGTATTGGTGAAAGGGTTCCGCGTTGAAAAAGGCCGGAGAATGATCGTATCCTTTAATATAGGGCAAGATACAATTGGATTCAACTACCCTGATGAAACGCTGGGTAAAGGACAGATCTTGGTCAAAATGCTGCCCAAGGACGATGTTGGAAAGCTTAAAGATACCGAAGTCACGGAACTCAAAAAGCAGTTGATTTCCGTAACCAATAATTTCGGAGCTTGGCAGTTACCAAATCTAAATGTGCCTATCGAAATGCCGGGTTATATCCAGACTTCAGGCGATCTTTTTTATCTGAATCCATTTCCGAACAGGACCTATAACAGTAGGCTTAGGACCCAAGTGTCAGCACCTGTTTTGGTAGGTCCGTTTCCGCGTACCGAAATGTATAATGGCGTGCCTAAAATAGCAACATTAATTGTAGATACGACATCAATTGGACGTTTTGAAATAGAAGGCGGATATCAATATACACTTTATCAGCAGTACCAAAAGTTGAAAAGTTTTGATGCGGACTATATACGAAAAGATGCACCTTACTTTAAACCGCAATTGGATTTCACGAAGAAATTATGGATGCGTAGTGATATTCAGAAAAATGTGGCGAGTAAATTTAAGGAGGTCATGCAAAATAATAGTGGAGTTGCGCAATTTGTTTTGGCGAAAAAAGATTCCAAAGAACCAACCTTTAACCTCAATTTAAGTTATGGTCTGGATGCTGAACAAAAGCTTGTCAATCCTGCTCTTATTTTCGTAGAACCTGCAAAAGCGGCAGACCGTAGGTATTATAGACTGTATTATGGAGCTGAAAATAGCTTGCGTAATTTACCTGTCGGAGATATTATTTTGCATGTGGTGAAAGATGATACGACGGCCTATAGTTTGGCTGTAACGTTAAAGTCGAATGGCCTAAATTATCTGAAACTAGATGGTATTCAATGGAACCAGCGATCACCTCATGCCGCAGTGGCTTATAAGATGGTCCGTGATGAAACCGTTGCAAACAGGGTGTTCAATCCGCTTCGTGATTCTATTCTTTATGAACAGCAGGGGCATGGTCAAGTTCTAAAAATAAACAAGGCTGAATTTATTGCAAAGCGTAATAACAGCTCCGCTGTCAGAATTTTGGTTTATGATGGTGATGCACCGGTGATCGGGGCCGCTGTCAAAAAAATGGGTACGAAACAGCAGTATTTTTCCAATTTTGACGGTAGCATCGAATTGGATCTTTCGGATGAAAAAGCAGTACAGTTGCAGATTATTGCAATAGGCTATAATCCTTCGGATATCAAGGTATCTATGGGGCAGGATTATTTTGTTGAGTTGAAGGCGAAGGACAATCAATTGGATGAGGTCGTTGTGATGGGCCTGGCTAGCCAAAAGAGGGTAAGTATGACAGGTTCAGTTACAAGTATCACGGTCAATAATATGCCAAATTTGTTGCAAGGAAAGGTGAGCGGTGTCTTGATTCGAGGTAATAACAGTATGGATGCTGGTACAAAACCGCTGATCTTGGTGGATGGTGTGGTGTTCGAAGGTGATCTTGCTTCTTTCGATCCGGCTGCAATTGCTTCCGTGAATACGGTAAAGGATCAGTCCATGATTGCCTTGTACGGCGCAAGGGCTGCCAATGGAGTCATTATGGTACAGACCAGAACCGGAACTGTGGCTGCAGTACAGCCGAATGTTTCCATGCCTTACCTCGAATCGGGTAATACGATGCGGGTCAACTTTCATGATGATGCTTTCTGGCAACCGAAGCTCAAAACAGACGCTGCAGGGAAAGCGAGTTTTGAGGCCACTTATCCAGATGATATTACCAATTGGAGAACAATCTTTATTGCCAAGGGGATAAAAGATTTTGCAGATACCAAAGAGCTGAATATTAAAGCCTTTAAAGCTGTTTCCGCACATTTGGCAACTCCAAGATTTGCTATTCGTGGCGATCAGTTTACCGCAATAGGTCGAGTGGTTAACTATCTTGGCGATAGTCTGGAAGTGCTACGGACGATCTACAATGGGGTTGATTCTGTAAAAACGAATTTGAAAATTGCGAAGTCATACCGCGATCCAATTGCTGTTCGGGCAGGAAAAGGCGATAGCTTGCAGCTTTCGTATGCGATCGGACTTTCTAATGGCTATTTTGATGGCGAGAAACGAAATATTCCGATTTTTGAAAAAGGACTGGAGCAGCATCAGGGTGATTTTAAGGTGCTGAACGGAACGGAAGAATATCAGTTAAAAACATCACCTGAGCTGGGAGAAATCACCGTGCATGCTGAGGCCAATTCATGGGAATTCATCCAGCGCGAAATAGCACATATTGATGCTTATAAGTTTTTGTGCAACGAACAGCTGGCATCTAAATTAAGTGCGCTACTTTCTAAGAAAGCGTTAACAAAACTTTTAGGGAAGCCGTTTGAAGAAGAGAAAAAAATCCTTGACCTTTTGAAAGAATTGCAGAAAAACAAGAATACAGTTGGAGGTTGGGGCTGGTGGAATAAAAGTGAAACGGTATCATGGATCAGTAATTATGTCGTTTCTGTGCTATTGGATGCTGAAGATGCGGGTTACAGGACGGGGTTGACGAGAAGCTTGTATATCGAACGGGAGGAGGAGAGCTTGAAAAGAAGTCTAGCTTCTTTGGATGTTCTTTGGAACAAAGATAAACTTAATATGGCCAAGGAAGGATTGTTTAATGCATTGGTGTTTTTAAACCGGCTGGATCCCAAAACGGATTATAAACACTATTTTCTTGCTATTGATGGAAAGTTGAAAAGTAAATCAACGAAGGATATATTGCTTAAATATCTGTTGATGGCTAAATTGGGGATCGCAGATGCTCATGCCGCAGATACTGTGCTGAAATATGCTTCAAAAACAATTTTAGGTGGTATGTATTGGACTTCGGGAGGTGTTTCTGATAAGAACGAAAGAATATTTTTGAATCCAACTGAAACGCATACGGAAAATACGTTATTGGCGTATGCAGTATTGAAGACAATCGGGGGGCATGAATCGGATCTCGAGCTTATTCGAAATTATTTCTTTGCACAGAAGCAACGGGGCAACTGGAGCAATATCTATGAGTCTTCACGGATTATTCGAAGTATTCTTCCAGACTTATTGAAAGAAGGCGAAACTTTTCAGGCACCTGTAGCAATTGTGAACGATAAGCGTATTACTGCATTTCCTTATACGCAGACATTTGCGCCTACTGAACAGATTCGAGTACGTAAAGAGGGGACAGGACCGCTGTTTCTGACGGCATATCAGAATTTTTGGAATGCCAACCCTACTCTTGAAAAAGATAAAGGTTTGACTGTTTCTACTCGATTCAAGAACGAAAAAGGAACTGTAACTACGTTAAAAGAAGGTAAACCGATCAAAATAGAAGTTACTGTATCGCTGACGGGAGAGGCCGAGTACGTCCAGCTTGAAGTTCCGATTCCTGCAGGTTGTACTTATGAAAGTAAATCGCCTGGATATTACCGAAATGAAGCCCATCGGGAACATTTCAAGGATCGGGTAGTTATTTTTTGTCCAAAATTGAATAAGGGGTCGCATATTTTTGAAATCGAGCTATTGCCACGATATACGGGGGCCTATACGGTAAATCCGGCAAAGGCGGAGTTGATGTATTTTCCTGTTTTTTATGGTAATGAAAAGATGAATGAGATCGTGGTGGAATAGACTTAATATAAGAAGAAGGCTTGGGGTAATTCTACCGGCCTTCTCATGCAATATTACAATTGTAGTCAGTGGCATGTTTATTGAACTGCTGAAAAACAATATAATTTAATAACATGAAATACATATTAATTAGTACTGCTGTTACCTTGCTTATTTTATATATCGGTACTGGTTTCTTACTGTTGTCGGATTTTGGTGCCAATAAAGCCTTTAATCCGGGTGAACAGATAAATACCTGGTTATTTGTTTTTGGTTGGTCAATGGGGAAGCTCGGTTATGTGCTCATGGCATTTCTAATTCTTCTTTTCTTTGTATTTATAAGATGGTTAATCTTGAAAATCAGCAGTAAGCTAAATACAGTGGATTAATCGTTATTAATACCGACTATTGAAGACTAAATAATCTTTCTGAATGAATTTTTGGTTTTTTATATTCTAGCTTAGTATAATTTTTTGTCCATTTTGTTGTTTTTTTCTAATGATCAGTGCAATGACCCAGATGGACAATAATGAAATGAGCAGGATGATTTTTATGGTATTCATCTCCGGGAAAAAATTATTGAGCGAGTGAAATGCAGCTACTGCTACTAATGAATTGGTATTATTGGCAACTTTTCCGATTCCCCAGCTGCCAAGGATTAAAATCCCCAGAAAAAAGAGGTTTGAACTTGTAAAATCAAAGTTCAGGTGCCAGATAAACCAGAGTACAGCCACGATCAGAACATTTAAAAGTTCCGGTAATGGCTTAAGCTGTTGCTGTAAAAATCCGCGCCATCCGATTTCTTCTAAAAGACCATAAATTAAGATTGCGGTAATAGCTTCAAAAGATAGGTTTCCTTTGATAGCATACTCCGTACCTAAAATTAGGATAATGGGTAATGCCCAGTATAAGAGAAAAGGGATCATGATGTTGCTGTAGTTCCCTTTTAATGTTAGAACGGGTTTTATTTTAAAGAGAGCGAAGACGGCTAATGCGGCAATGGTGGGAGAAATACCCTGTAGGATGATTTTAATAAATCCGCTTGATATACCGTTCAATAAATCGGTTTTATTGGTCAGATAACGAAGAAGAACGGCAATGATAAAAAACGTCAGGACAGCGAGATAATTTACTTTATTTTTCATATACAATGGCTTTATTGAATGTCCAAAAGTAGCAAGATGATTTCGCTAAAAAATTGACGAAAGTTAAGAAATGTATACTACAGTTTTTTTTTTCTAATTCTGCTCAGACTTTCAGCTGCTATACCGAGATAAGAGCAGATGATTTTTAATGATGTTCTCTGGAAAATCTCGGGACGCTCTTTGATTAATTTTAAATATCTCTCGGTAGGGCTGAGCGTCAGTAAATTAATCTGTTCGGATTGTTTTCTGATGAACATGGCATCGGAAATAGCCTTGCCAATGATTAGGCCTGTAGTAGACCTGGAATATAAAGCATGCAGATCGCTATGGCTGATCGACCATATGATCGATTCTTCTAAAGCCTGCGTCTTGATAACCGTTGATGATTGAATAAGAAAGGATAGGTAATCACTGAATAATTGTTCCTCGTAATATAGGTTAATGCAGATATCTTTTTCCTCTGCCAAAACAAAGTGTGCAACAGAACCGCTAATTAATATGTTGATGTATTTTTCTTTACTATGATAATCTTTTATTAACTCATTTCTTTTAAAGGTGCGTACCTGAAGATATTTTGCAAATTCAGTCCATAGTTTCAGGTCAGCTTTGTAAAATGGGTCAAATATTTCTTTTACTCGTTGCGGTGTGGGTTGCTCCATAAGTAGTCTTAATTCTTGATATTTTTTAACAGTTTATCATCAGTTGAACAGTTGATGAAATATCGGTCAACTTACAAAATATTTTAAAAATAATGCTGGAAATGGGCATTTGTTTTTAACAATTCATTTGTCATATTGATTCTAACATGAATCTATTTAGTGCTCAATAAACTATTGAGCATAGTAGGAAATAGAATCCGCATCATGAAAGAACTAGCGGTAAAAAATAGTAGATCACTTAAAGCATGGATATTGAGATCGGAAACTGCTTTTTTATTTCGCGTACAAACAAAACCCTATATTAATGGGGTTTTGTTTGATAAGATAGGCGCGAACTATCATTTTAATATTGCCGGAGATCAATTTTATCTTTATACAATTTTCAACACTCCACTATCCGCTCTTAAACTGGAGCCGTTGGTTGCTATAGAAAGTGGACTAGAAAGATAAATGGCCAAGTGTGCGATTTCACTGGGGTTGATGAATCTTTGGAGTAAAATATGTGGATTTGATTGCTGAATGATTACATTTTTCATCGTTTCAACTTCTAGGTGCTGAGATGATGCAATATATTCAACCGTATTTGAAACACCATCAGAATAAGTTGGCCCCCCTAAAATGGTATTTACAGTGACTGCTGTTCCTTTTGTAAGTTTGGACAATCCATTACTCAAAGCACTCATTGCTGCTTTCGTCATTCCATAGTGAATCATGTTCTCAGGAACATTTACGCCAGATTCGCTACTTATAAAAATTATCCTCCCAAAATTGTTTGCAATCATTTTTGGCAATAGTTTTCTGGAAAGACGCATGCCGCTCATTACGTTTATCTCAAAGTAATTGTACCAGTCTTCGTCGGCTGTCGCATAAAAGTCATCAATACCAAATATACCTACATTATTAATCAGAATATCAATATCATTTAGTTCTGAAAGCAATTTTTCTACTTCATCCATTTTAGAAAAATCTGCTACAATAGCTTTGACATCACTGTTCGGATACTGCTTTTTCAGCACTTCTACTGCTTTTTGTGTTTTTTCTTTGTTTCTGCCATTGATAATAACCGAAGTCCCTTCTTGTAAAAGTTGTTGAGCAATGGCAAAACCAATTCCCTGTGTGGAACCGCTGATAAATGCACGTTTTCCTTTTAATTGTAAATCCATTTTATTTTTGTAATGATTATTAAATAAATGTTTAAAAAAAATTAGCTTAGTATTTCAAGCTGTAGATTGATTTGTTGTTTTAATATTTTTTGATCGGGATACAATCTTCTTAGCGAATTGATACCGCACCAAAATGTAATCAGATATTTTGACAATATATCGGCCGAAATCGTTGTTTTAAGTTTTCCGTTTTTTTGTTCTTTTGCGATAATTGACCTATATAAAGCTTCTGTTTCCTTTAGAATCTGTTCTGCTTCTTTCTTCAACTCTTCATCCATAAAGCTCATTTCTATAATTGTATTCGCGATAATGCAACCTTTTTGGTGCGTTAATGTATCTGTTTTTGCTCTCATTAAAAAGAATTTTTTAATGAGAGCAATGGGATTTTGACTTTTTTCTAATTTTTTTTCAAAGGCATTAAAATCTGCTCGTCTTTGTTGCAATGCTTTTTCGAATAATTCTCTTTTTCCACCTTTGAAAGTATTATATAAACTTCCTGCGCCAGCTCCCGTGGCAATGCTCAAATCTGATAAGGATGTTGCGTAGTAACCTTTTTGCCAGAAAACTTCTTGAGCTTTAATGATGATTTCCTCGTTTTGATGAATATTGGGTCTGCCTTTCATTTATATTTGTAATGATTGTTACAAAATTAAGTAAAAAATTTTCAACAATAAAAATAGATTAATTAAATGATTGCCGAAATTTCAAAGGTGTCTGATTTGTAGCCTTTTTAAATAATTTGCTGAAAGATTGTGAATATTCAAACCCTAATTGGTAAGCGATTTCGCTAACCGTCATGTGCGAGGTTGATAGTAATTCTTTTGCTTTTTCAATCAGATGTTGCTGTATGTGCTGCTGTGCATTTTGACCTGTTGTATTCCGCAACAAATCACTCAGGTAGTTGGGTGAAACGTGAAGTTTTGATGCGATCATCTGTACTGTTGGCAATCCTTTGTTTAACGATGTTTCTACATTGAAATAATCATTTAAGATCTGTTCCAACTGTGATAACAAGTCATTATTGACCGCTTTCCTGGTTAAAAATTGACGGTTGTAGAAACGATTAGAATAATTGAGTAATAAATCAAGATGCGAAACAATCACATCTTGACTATAATGATCTATATTATTTTTCAATTCTTCTTGCATCTGCTTTAAGATTGAAGAAATGATGTTTTCTTCCTTCTTTGAAAGATGCAAAGCTTCAGCTATGTGATAATCGAAATAACCAAAATTTCCAATGTTTTTGCCTAAAGGATAAGGACGAATGAGTTCGGGTTTAAAAACGAGCATAAATCCCTTAACAGTAGTATTTGTAACCGTAGTTACCGAAAAGACCTGGCCAGGTTTTGTAAAAGTCATCATGCCTTCACCGAAATCATAATCCCTTTGTCCATATTTAAAACTGCCATTGCTCCCTTTTTTAATTGCGATACAGTAAAAATCATTGGCAAAATGCTTCCATACATTGCTGTGTTTGTAACTCAGCAATTCAAAATCAATCAGACTTATTAAAGGATGATCCGGTTTTAACAGCCCAAATAATTGATGCAGCTCGGAAATAGATCTGATAATGTGCGGTATGGGATTCACCTTTTTCATACTTGTAAATGTACAAATAAATTAAAAATCAGTAGATAAGGATAAATGTTTCCAAGTTTCTAATTCAGCTGTTTCATTTGCTCGTTGGGCCAGAATAGATTGATAACTATCTTTTCCAATTGGTAAATGTAAGGGAGGTTCATCCAAAGTTGTCATATGCATCAATATTTTAGCTAACTTCTTTGGATCTCCCGGCTGGTTGCCATCAAAACTTTTTAACATTTTTACGTGTTCTGTAACATGATAATCAGGAATCAGATTCGCCGCTATAGCTAAGGTGCTCTCGCTCATGAAGTTTGTTCTGAACATACCGGGAGCAATTACTGTTACGTGAATTCCAAATGGTTTAACTTCTTGAGCCAATGCTTCTGAAATACCAATCACCGCAAATTTGGAAGCATTATAACTTCCGGTATTGGCATATCCGATATAGCCCATGTTAGATGAAATATTGATAATGTGTCCTGATTGTTGCTGACGTAAATGTGGCATTACACTTCGTATTACATTTGCCATTCCGAAAACATTGACATCCATCGTTCTTCTAAATTCATTGTCACTGATTTCCTCTAAACTTCCAACCAGATAATAGCCAGCATTGTTCAAAACCACATCAATCTGTCTGAACTTTTCGATTCCTTTTTCGATTGCCGATTTTACTTCATTTTCATTGCTGATATCGGCTTTTATAGGTAATAAATGGTCTGTTTCAGCACCTAAATTATTGATCAACTCTTGCAAACTACGTGAAGTTGCAATGACCATATTACCATTTTCTAAAAGCGCCTTAGTAACTTCTAATCCTATACCTTTAGACGCACCGGTTATAAACCAGACTTTTTGTTTGTTCATCATATTTTATTTTTGATGCAAATTTCAGAAAGTGGTTGCACTGGTTTGTGTTCAAATCATGGATTTTTGTGTTTAAGATCAATTTTCAGATGGTTTACCTATCTTATAAATGCATATGTTCTCTACTTAAAAATGAGCGATGTTCCGTTTTGATACACAGGCTCCTTATCTAGAAAAATAATCTTAGCTTCTTAACGTGTTTCGGATTTATACGTTTTAAAAAAAATAATCAGGATCATCTATGTAGTTTTTATCTTTCATTCTTTGATGCATCACCTAGTAAGGATTGCTATCGGGGTTAATTTAAATTTTAGAGTCTCCTCCTGATTTTTGATCATCATTTTTGATATTGGAGTCTGCTTCAAAAATGCTTAAAAGTGGTTTTGATGTAGACATGATTTGTGATTTTTTGTCGTTAGCACCTGAAGAAGTTGAAATAGGCTTTTGTTAAGCTATATAATAAAGGGACATACTTTTTTTGTATGTCCTTTTTGCTTAAAAGTTTTAACAGAATTGCTGTTACTTATTTTAAGAATTACTGAACTTTGCGCCACTGTACGAAAGATCTCATAGGTGAATTGATCTCCTGCTTGTCATCTTAACTTTTATAATATCAGTGCTCTACCTTAATTCCATCCGATAATACTTTCTTTTGTGCTTTTATAAAACCCGCTTTATCTTTCTTAACAGCTTTAATGATCTCTTTCTGTTCTTTGGGTACCGTGTAATATTTGTCTACCCATAATTGCATCTCAATCAATATGGGGAGTAAATCGACACCCTTCTTAGTAAGGGTGTATAAAACTTTTGCTTTGCTTTCCGGATGATCCAGTTTACTGATCAGTCCATTTTCTTCCAGCATTAATAATCTTGAAGCTAAGATATTGGTCGCTATCTTCTCGCCAGATTTTAAAAAGTCGCTGTAGGTGCATTGTTTCAAGCGCATTAAATCCCGGATGAGCAATAAGGACCATTTATCTCCTAAAATATCTAATGAACAACTGATAGGGCATTGCGATCTATTTTTCATAATAATGTATTTTTTTAAAAAAACACTTGCGTTTTGCAAGTTGAATTTTATATTTGTACTTGCAAAATGCAAGCAAATTTACAATTTTAAATTATTAATACCATGGAGAACAGTGTAATATTTAATTCTTACCATAAAAATGGATTACAATTGCGGAACCGGATAGTGATGGCTCCCATGACCAGAAGCCGTTCTGATAATCCTGAAAATAAAGCAACAGCGTTGACTGCGCTGTATTACAAACAGCGTGCTTCTGCTGGACTGATCATTACCGAAGGTACATTTATCAGTCCTGAGGCAGTAGGTGTTATACATGTTCCTGGAATTTATACGCAAGAGCAGATCGCAGGCTGGAAATTGACCACGGAAGCAGTACATGCTGAAAACGGAGTCATCTTTGCCCAGCTCTGGCACACTGGAGCATACTCGCATCCTGATCTTCATCAGGGGAAAAAACCGTTGGCTCCGTCGGATGTAAATCCAGAGCAGCAGGTTTTTACAGCAACGGGATTTAAACCTACTGTCGCTCCTCAGCCCATGACGGTTGCTGATATTAAAAGAACGGTTAATGATTTCAAACAAGGGGCGCTTCATGCTTTTGAAGCTGGATTTGACGGTGTTGAACTTCATGCTGCCAACGGCTATTTACTGCAGCAGTTTTTTAGTAAAAATTCTAATCTGCGCAACGATGAATATGGGGGTTCGATCGAAAATAGAGCGCGCATTCTTTTCGAGATTTTGGATGCCATAAAAGAGGTTGCCGATATCCGTAAAGTCGCGGTTCGTCTCAACCCTTCTTTAAACGGTATTATGGGTATTTTGGTCGACGATGAGACCATTGCACTTTACAACTATCTAGTCAATAGGCTGAATGATTACGATCTGGCTTATCTGCACTTGATAGAACCTTTTACTGATGTTTCCGGAAACGCCAATGCTATCCAGGAGGTTGCCAAGCATTTCCGTCAGCTGTATACAGGAACGATCATCATTAACCGCGGCTTTAATAAAGATACGGCCAATCAGGTTATAGGTGATGGTGATGCCGATCTGGTATCATTTGGTGTACCCTTTATTGCAAATCCTGATTTAGTGGAGCGTTACAGAACCGGAGCGACACTAAATGTTCCGGATCAAAATACATTTTATACGCCGGGCGAAAAGGGTTATACAGATTATAAAACTATAGATCAACAGTAACAATATGAAAACAACAGGAAATACCATATTCATCAGCGGCGGAAGTGCCGGAATAGGATTAGCGATCGCTAAGAAATTAAATGCAGCAGGAAATAAGGTTATTATCAACGGCAGAAATGAAGAACGGCTTCAAAAGGCGTTAAAAGAACTGGATCAGGCAGTGGCTATTCAGGGAGATCTGTCGGTTGAATCTGATAGAATCCGTATTGCCAATGATTTGAAAACAAATTATCCGGATGTTAATATCATCATCAATAATGCTGGTGCTGCATTTGCTTATCTTTTGAGTGAAACTATCGGAGCACATGAAAAAGCAGCTATTGAGATGAATACCAATTATTTCAGCGTCATCCATTTTACAGAATTGCTCATTCCACATCTTCTTCAGAAAGCTGAAGCGGCTGTTATTAATATTTCATCAATAGCAGTGTTCGGAAGCCATGTGATGCTGCCCACTTATGGTGCTACTAAAGCAGCGCTCCATAGCTATACTGCCGCATTAAGACAGACCTATCAAGATCAGAAAAAGCTGCAGGTCTATGAAGTTTATCCGCCTTTGGTCGATACCGAATTCTCCGCAGAAATCGGAGGGGCAAACGGTATTCCTGCTTCTGAGGTTGCTGATGAATTGTTTTTAGCTTTGGAAAAAAATCAATTTGATGTTCCTGTAGGAGATACCAAACAGTTTTTCCAGGAAACTCACTAGTCACCAGAAACGGTTCTTCATTTTAGCAAAAAATGAGGAACCGTTTTAAGTAAATGCTCCTAATAATTTCAAAGTAAAAGGAAAACGATCATCATTACAGTTTGAATATAGGGAATAGGACTTACTATTGGGCGCGTCCTCGCCATTCATTTACGCTGTTATGCATCTATGAACGTTGTTAAATTTCAAAAACCTGAGCTAGATGTGCCGGATAGTCTTTAAGGCTTGTTGCGATATCACCCTCTTTAAAAATATCAAAACAGTTGTAGTCCGAGACAACTTCTACGCCGCAGAATCTGTAATTACTTGTTATATGCATTAAATAATCAGCAGTGCTTATGCCTCTAAATAACTGTTGGTTTTCATCATTAAAACTTGCTTCAGGTGCATTCCAGGTACTACAGACCATAAATTTTTTACCTTGCATTTTACCTCCTGTTCCATATTGTCGGTAGGGATCTTCTCTGGTTCTGCCATCACCTGAAAGAAATTTTTCACTGAATAAGCCGCTATTGAATACTTCATCTACATATTTTTTATAGATCCATGGAGCGCCAAACCAATTAATCGGTGTTTGTAAAATGATGATCGCGGCTTCCAAATGTTTTTCTACTTCCTCGTCTGCGTTGTATCCTTTCTCGATACTCGTCTCGATGACCTCGTAGCCCTTTGATAAGAAAAATTCGTGCGCCACCTGTATAAAAGCGCTATTGAGTGTTCCCTCTGACCAATTGGGATAGGGCAGATGTGCATTGATTAAAAGTACTTTTTTTATAGTTTCCATTTTATATTTAAGCATTGATAATAAAGACTGTTTTCTATTTTGGCATATCCCCTGTAAAAGGTGTGCTATTTTATCTTGCAGACAAAAAATAGTATAACTGTACAGGGGTTAAATAAATCTGTTCGCGTTGTTTTTTTAATGAAACAAAATTATTAGATGACAGCTGCCGGCAAGGAAACAGACTACTACAAAAAAGGAAACAAATTACAGGGCGTAAATTTTTTAGAAATTTGGGATCAGAATTAACGGATTATTTATTGATCAGGGACTGACGGTATTGCCGAGGGGTAAGATTCACCTGTTTTTTAAAGAACTTGGCAAAATAGTTCGGGTACTCAAATCCAAGTTCATACGCAACTTCGGTACTATTCAATTCTTTTTTGATCTCAAGCAATTCTTTAGCTTTTTTTACTACAAAATCATGAATATTTTCAAGGGCAGATTTATTTGTTAAATGTTTGATGATATCGCCCAGATAGTTGGCCGACAAACCTAATTTATCTGCGAAATACTGTACTGTTGGAAGCTGCTTGACGGGTTGTCTATAGTACTCGTGAAGGTGCTGCTGAAAATCTGTCAGGATTCGGTTGTACTGCTTTGGATCTGTTGAAAACTGTCTTTTATAAAATGCTTCTACTAAAGAGACCAGTACGTTGACGTAGGATAATAAAACAGTATTATTTTTCTTTTTACTGTTATAATAAGGCGTCATCAATTCAAATACCGTACGGATTTCCTTCGCTTCCGTTTCGGTCAGGTACAATGCTTCATGTTGTCCATAATCCAGGTAATTTTTGAATAAAAATCGGTTCTCCGCAATGATCTTCTTTGAGAGCTGTAGATACATTCCTGTATAGGTGGGGAGCGGTGCTATATCCCAACCATTTGCGAGGTTAGGACTATTGAAAAAAACGGCTGTAATGGGCGTTGCATCTGGCGTATTACTATAAACCAGGTTTATCTTTATGGAAATTCGATAAAAATCTATTATAACAGGATCTGATGTAGCCCTCATGCGAAGTGGCTGATAATAACCGATATCTATATCGTCATCTAACGGTTCTTTTAAACCTACATACTGATTATAAGACGCAAAGTTTTCGAACCGTATCATACTACAAATATATATAATTCAAATGCTGCACGCGTAAATTATTTATTGCAGAGGACAAGAACGTTCTCATATTCTTGATTTCTTAAATGTATACGGTATTTCATACCAGATCAGTAATATTGGTAGTTTAAAGAGTAATATGTGTAATTTATTCTTCTAAATCATGCTGAATTTTGTTATTAGGATTGGCTTTGTTTATGATCTATTCTATAGCATGTGACATTGCTATTATTTAATATTTGAGCTTTTGGTAATGAATTTAAAACAAGGTGAAATAGTTTGGGGTTTTAAAGATGTGAAACTCCCACGGATCGCAGGATTGCTAACATCAAGGCATTATCTTATTGACAAGTGCATGTGACGAGATAGGATTTTTCCCTAATTAACCGATAGTGAAAAGTAGGAAATAAATGCTAAAAAGGCTTTTTAATGTAAGCTGGAAGAGTTGAACAATAATAAATGATGGAAGAATGGAGACAATTAAATTAAACAATGGCGTAGAAATGCCGGTACTTGGCTTTGGTGTGTTTCAGATACCGGATGCTGCTGTATGTGAGGAATCTGTTATAAATGCAATTGAAACAGGTTATCGGCTAATTGATACTGCAGCTTCTTATGGAAATGAAAAAGCGGTAGGTGAAGCGATTAAAAAAAGCGCTGTTTCGAGAGATGAACTTTTCATCACAACCAAATTATGGATACAGGATACAGGTTATGAAAAAACTAAAATAGCCTTTCAGAAGTCATTGGATAGATTGCAACTGGACTATCTGGATCTGTACCTTATTCACCAGCCATATGGCGATATTTATGGTTCGTGGCGTGCCATGCAGGAATTATATAACGAAGGGAAGATCAAAGCAATTGGTGTATCCAATTTTCATCCAGATCGAATTATGGATATTATCGTAAACTCTGGATTTACACCAGCGATTAACCAGGTTGAAACGCATCCATTTCACCAGCAGATTGAAACACAAAAATTCCTTCAAGAAAATAATGTACAGATCGAGTCCTGGGGACCTTTTGCAGAGGGGAAAAACAACATATTTCATCACGAACTATTATCGGCTATTGGTGAAAAATACAACAAGTCCATAGCCCAGGTAATCCTTCGCTGGTTAACTCAAAGAGGTGTTGTTACGATCCCGAAATCCATCCGTAAGGAAAGGATGGCTGAGAATTTTGATATTTTCGATTTTGAACTTTCATCTCAGGATTTTGATGCCATCGCATCCTTAGATACAGGATCAAGTTTGTTTTTTGACCATAGAGATCCAGAAATGGTGAAATGGTTAAGTGAACGTAAACTGGATATTTAAATCTGCAAAAGAAAAAATTGCAAGGATTGCATGAAAATAGAGACAGTATCTTTTATAAGAGGTGTAAACTGATATGCGCATTTATAAAGTAATGCCGGAAAATAAAATTTTAAGATGAAAAAAGAATTATGGAGATATTTAGGTGCATTGACGGTGTTATTGACGACCTCAATATCAATTAATGCCCAAAACAGACAGAAGCCAATCACCATTGCATATCAGGGAAGTTTTGCTATTGGTGGTGTAAAGGTGACGCAATCTGGAGTTTTTTATGTAAATAATGCTTTGAAACCAGACGGACAGACCTTTCATGGTGACCACGCCTATGCATTTTATCAAATTCCGGTAAAGTCCCGAAAATATCCGTTGGTTTTTCTTCATGGTGCAGGACAATCGAAAAAAACTTGGGAAACAACTCCCGATGGCAGATCAGGGTTTCAAAATATTTTTCTTCGCCGAAAATTTTCGGTTTACTTAGTTGACCAACCAAGACGTGGTGAAGCAGGAAAGAGTACTGTTGAAGGAATTGTTAAACCCACGGCAGACGAACAGTTTTGGTTTACACAGTTCCGAATAGGAAACTATCCAGATTACTTTCCAAATGTTCAGTTCTCAAAAGACACAGCTTCGCTCGAGCAGTTTTACAGACAGATGACCCCCAATACGGGCGCCTTTGATGCACAGGTTGTAACAGATGCGATCTCAGCGTTATTCGATAAAATTGGTGAAGGCATTTTAGTGACGCACTCGCAAGGTGGTGGACCGGGCTGGATGACAGCAATAAAGAATGAAAAGGTTAAAGGGGTGATAGCATATGAACCTTATAGCGGTTTTTTGTTTCCAGCAGGAGAACTTCCACCCCCGATCGCATCAAATGGCCTTTTTGGTGCATTAAAAGGTGTGGAGATACCTTTGTCCGACTTCAAAAAATTGACTCAGATGCCCATTGTCATTTATTATGGTGACAATATTGCAAAGGAACCATCGCAAGTTTGGAACAAAGATCATTGGCGTTCAGGTCTTGAAATGGCAAGGCTTTGGGCGGCAACTGTCAATAAACATGGTGGTGATGCAACGGTTGTACACTTGCCTGAGATCGGGATTTTTGGCAATACGCATTTCCCTTTTTCGGACTTAAATAATGTCCAGGTGGCTGATGTGTTATCAAAATGGTTAAAGCAAAAAGGGCTTGATCAATAATCGGGTCTCCCTAAAATATGGCGCAAAGGATTTTACCCAGAGACTGTAGCACGCTATAAGAGATGAAATTTGGATAGCGTGAAGGTTCATGTGAGTCAGAGATGCTAAGCATGTGCGATGGAACTGAAAGAAATATTATTAAAAGCTGAAGCAATATGAAACGAATAATCTATTTAACAGTCTTACTGTTTACCACTGTTACAACAAATGCGGTAGCGCAAGATCAGTCTATTTTTGCTTTAGGTGAAAAAGCAAAAAATGTTAATCATACAGGAGATGTATGGTTACGTGAATTAAACGCAGCCGACAAGAATATTAACGCGCATATATCTTTGGCGGTATTTGCTCCGAATGCTAAACTGAACTGGCACAC